>Ga0181561_10000022_pt1 | contig 114857 bp, 113 predicted proteins | sample 011ome_19_FD_133760 | JGI IMG/M metagenome (GOLD analysis project Ga0181561, IMG submission 133760) | Coastal salt marsh microbial communities from the Groves Creek Marsh, Skidaway Island, Georgia - 011510BT metaG (megahit assembly) | ecosystem: Environmental > Aquatic > Marine > Intertidal... | reverse complement strand
ATCATGAGATCACAAAAAAGCGACTAATCTAAACATGGCCGTGAAGATCACGATATCTTCACCAATTCCTGACCATAGCCCATTGTTTTAAATAAATAAAATCGATCACACATCAGTGATTGACGTTGATGTGTCACGCAATATCAACCGATCTATTCTATGCTTAATGACGTTTCATGAAAAAAAGGAGGAACGACTATGATCGACATTAAATCAACAACTTCGTTCGTCCTGGCCCTGTCTTTTGTTCTGGGACTCTCTGCCCCAGCATTGGCAGATCGCTACGACGATCCAACAAACACAAACATCGAAACGACTGAACCATTGGACTCTTCGGAAAACCGTGCGGTGATTCTGCAAGAGTTCGCATAAGCATTACAAGAACACGACAAGAGCAGCCCCGTCCTGATCGAAGGTCGGGGCTTTTTGTTGACTAGATTGCGTGATTCCATGAAACAAAAAACAGACGCGCGATCGATTGGCTCACACATCTGTTACTAATGTAGTCACATCTCGATCATCTGTTGATCACAGAAATGATAAGACATTCTTGAATTCTGCGAGGCCTCGCGAAGTCCCCTTTGAACAAGCAACAAAGACGCGTTGTTTAGACCATTTTACCCCTCACGCCCCAGTGATTCAGCTTTAAGTGCGGGGGCCCGCTTTCCAACATATTTTGATCATCAAGGAAGCGATGACGCTTTCGAGAAATGAACTGAACAAACCAAGTATTGAATCAATTTAGGAGACAAACAGTGCAAAAATATATTCTTGCAGCTTTCGCTCTGGCCCTGGCATTTGGTGTCGCAGCTCCTGCTTTCGCCGATCGCTACGATGACCCAACTCAATATGGCGTCGAGTTTACTGGCGACAAAGACAGTGCCGATAGCAAAATCTCTCTCGAAGGGATCGCAAGCGAGCGCGCTTAACACGCTTCGCTCCCCTGAAGCAGGAACGGCGTCCCATCAAGGGGCGCCGTTTATTGTTTGTGGACTAAGTCGTCTTTTTCAAGCGCGCTTCTAAATAGGGCATCAGACCGCCCGCTTCGACAATCGTCATCAAATGCTCTGGGATGGGCTGACAGGAATACGTTTCATTCTTGGTCTGGTTGTGAACATCCCCAGTGCCGGGGTTGACCGACAACTGGTCACCCATGGCAATCTTATCCGCTTCGGGACAGACCAGCGCAGGCAAGCCTATGTTAAAGCAGTTGCGATAGAAAATGCGGGCAAATGACTTGGCCACAACAACCCGCACCCCCAATGTTTTCAGGAACAACGGTGCGGTTTCACGGGATGATCCAATGCCCAGGTTATCGGTGGCAGCAAAAATATCACCTTCTTGCACATTGTACGCAAAATCAGGGTCCACATCGCGGAGACAGTTTCTCGCCCCCGCCAGCATATCCCTGCCCTGATAAGACCCAATCGGTGCCAGCACATCAGTATCGATGTTGGCACCATAGGCCCATGCCTTACCTTCTATGGTGTTCATAGGAATTCCCTCGGATCTGCAATTTCACCCTTTAACGCCGACGCCGCCACGGTGTACGGCGATGCTAGGAAAAGTTTCGATGACTTCGGTCCTGCACGCCCAACGAAATTTCGGTTGGTTGATGAAATACCAACGGCATTTTCTTCCAGTCGGGCTACGCCCAAACCGATACACCCACCACAGCCCGTTGGCAGAATCACCCCTCCGGCTTCTTCGATGATCTGCATGATGCCCTCTTCCGCGGCTTGTTTGCCCATCGCGTTTGATGAAGGTGCCACCATAAATTTGAACCCTGATGGAATTTTCCTGCCTTTGAGGACTTGAGCCGCCATCCGTAAGTCATCCAACTTGGCACCCGTGCACGCACCCAAGTACGCCTGATCAAGCTTTGTGCCAAGATGATCGTCAATTGGTGCTGCATTTTCTGGGCTGGACGGAGCCGCAACTTGAGGCGTCAACGCATCCCCGTCAACCGTGACGGTTTTCGCAAACACCGCATCACCATCGGAACGCCAGGTGTTGATATCAACATCACCTGCACCCCATTCTTTGAGCGCCTTGGCGGTTTTTTCATCGGGCTCGCAATAGCCCGCTTTGGCACCCAGTTCGGCGGCCATGTTGGCCAGGGTCATGCGCTCTTGCACCGACATGTCAGCCACAGCCGTGCCGCCATATTCAAGGGCTTGATAATTAAAGCCCATGATCCCGTGATCCCCACAGAGTTTAAGGATCACGTCCTTAGCCGCAACGCCGGGCTTTAATTTACCAGTCACATCAATCTTCACCGTCTCGGGAACGCGCGCCCAAATCTCGCCCGTGGCCAACACGCCTGTCATTTCGGTGGCACCAATGCCGACCATGAATGCGCCAAACGCCCCACCCGTGACCGAATGGCTATCGCCACCGACGATAAACATGCCAGGCTTTACGTGCCCTGCCTCGGGTAACACCACGTGGCAAATGCCGGCCTCTTTGATGAAATGGATGACATCATGATCTGCCACCCATTTCTGGGCATGCTTTTGAATGTCGTCGAACCCCTCAGACTCTTTGTTGATGTAGTGGTCGGTGATCACCACCAGTTTTTCCATGTCCCAAACTGGGACACCCAATTCGTCAAGCTTCGCACCCGCCATCCGTGGGCCTGCGCTATCATGCATCATGGCCAGGTCGACATGACACGTCACGATTTCACCTGGCGTGACGTGATCAACCTTGGCGGCCTTTGCGATAATCTTCTCTGCCAGCGTTTGCGGCATGTTGTTCCTCCGTCTCAATGCTCTTCGAACCGTAGTGCATATCGCGAAGTGTCACAAAAACTGATTATTTAAAACCGCCTATCAGATGCCAAATTTCAAATAAATGGAAAGAAAAAGGAATGTCCGCCCCGCACATGACATACGGGGCGGACAAGCTTAGAAACTGATTTTGTATCCAAGAGTGAATGTATAATCAGTTTCCAGCTGGGGCCTCTTTAAGTCGACGACCGTCAAGGTCAGCTCAGCGCATCCGCGCTTCGATCTGACACATTCAGCCGGACTGATCTGTGAATTCTGGAACGTCGAAGATGACTCCGGACAGGTGTTCATGATCTTCCCCTGACCCATCGCACATAGATTGGAGTGCGTGCGGGCGTAACTCTGGTTTGCACCGCTCGTCAAAATGAGAGAGCTAGCGCGTAAATTTAGTGAAGTGAGAGCTTAGGATGCGTGAGGGGGCGCGCGGCTGCTCCAGGAGAGAGATATTTGGGGAGAGATATCACCCGGTTCCGCCGCAGGCCACGAAATGTCAGTTGCGCTTTCGGACGGGTCATACATTGACGCCGCCATTTCGGCTGTTGGCGCATGCGCCGTACAAGGTGATGGGCAGAACACGCAACAGTGCGAGATGTGCGTGCCTTGTTCTGGTGACGTTTCTTCGCCGAATTCATCGACTTGAATGGTCTTAAAACCCGCCCCCGTGCAAATAATGATCGTTCGACCGTCAACGGTTTCAGAAGCCTGCAAGCCAAATGGCGCACCCAACTGTGCGAAAAGAATCGCAACAGCTAAAACGATTGTCCATTTTCTTGTTCGGTTAGTTCTCATACAGGATCAAAACACAGCCACTGAATTGCACTTACAAAACTTCATCATAAAGAAACACTGTATTCAATCCCAATCACATAACATGTGTTAAGTCTGAAACATTTTATGTTGAAGTCTTTGTCGGACTCGTTGTCTCAGATGATTTTCATTTCTTTGAGTTTCGCTATCGCTTCTGCATCAAACCCCGCGTCGCTTAATAGTTCGTCTGTATCGGCACCCAATTTTGGCGCAGGATTCGCTGGTGCTGCACTACCGCCGGAGCGAACAGCCGGGGCCACATAGCGATACGTACCATGGCCCTCCAGTTCGATTTCTTGAAGACGGTCTTCGTCAACAACGAATGGATTATCCAGCGCCTGTTTCACATCGTTGATCGCTGCCGCTGGGACGGTACCTGCGAAAATCTCAAGCCACTCCGCCGTGGTTTTGGCCGTTAGCGCACCATCCAAATATTCTTCGACCAACGGACGGTTTTCCAGCCGTTCTTTGAAGGTTACAAACCGGGGATCCGTAGCCCATTCCGGGTGGCCAATGGCCTTACAAAGTGCAGGCCAGAATTTTTCCTTGTTGCACATCAAGTAAATCCAGCCGTCCTGGGTTTGATACAGCGCGCATGGCGTCAACGCTGGGTGGGCCGAACGCGGTAAACGTCCCTGCACATGACCTTCGTTCAAATACCAAATCGCCGGATAACCCAAGTTGCACATGGCAATATCAAATAGGCTGACGTCCATGTCGCGACCAACACCAGTGGCCCGTGCCCCAGTGACCCCTGCCAACGCTGCATAGGCCAGCGCCAAACCGGTCATCTGATCGACAACGGAAAGCCCAAATCGGGTCGGCGGATGATCGGGTTCCCCAGTCAGTGAAAACCATCCGGCTTCGGCTTGCATCAAATAGTCAAATCCCGGCCATGCCTTTCGTGGGCCCGTACGTCCATATGCGGATAGATGCGCGCAAACGATCTGTGGGTTTGCATCCTTCAGGGCATCATAGGTAATGCCGAGTTTTTCGGGCACATCACCGCGCAGGTTCGATGTCACGGCGTCTGCTGTCGCGACCAGCTTACGGAATACGTCTTTGCCTTCTGGTGTCGTCAGGTCGACCGTAAAACTGCGTTTGTTACGATTATACGCGTGAAAAAATTCAGACGACCCATCACCAAACCAATAGGGTCCAATATCACGGGCAAAATCGCCACCTTCCGGGTTTTCAATCTTGATGACCTCGGCCCCTTGATCGGCCAGGAACATGGTGCCAAAAGGTCCAGCACCATATTGTTCCACCGCCAGTATGCGAACGCCTGCCAATGGCAGTGGGTTTTCGGTCACGAACGGCGCTCCACCAATTGTTTGGCGATGATAATGCGCTGCAATTCGTTGGTGCCTTCACCGATGCATAACAGCGGCGCGTCACGGTAATAACGTTCCACATTGTATTCAGGGGAATACCCATAGGCGCCATGGATGCGCATGGCTTCGGCAGCGTTCTCCATCGCGGCCTCGGTCGCAAACAGCTTGGCCATGCCTGCTTCCATATCGCAGCGTTCGCCTGTGTCATATGCAATGGCCGCATCCTCGACCAATTTCCGCGCCGCATGGGTCCGCGTCGCCATGTCTGCCAACTTGATCTGAATAGACTGATGATCGGCAATCGGCTTTCCAAACGTTTTGCGCTGGGACGCATAATCAATTGCGTCATCCAATGCGGCTTGCGCTAGGCCCACGCCCCGCGCCGCCACGTTGATGCGACCAAGCTCAAGACCACCCAGAATTTGTTGCAGGCCACGGCCTTCGGCCTCGCCAATCAAATGCGATTGCGGCACACGCACTGATGGGAATTCCACTTCGCCGGTATCGATGCCTTTGTATCCCAACTTCTTCAGCTTGCTGGCTTTATAGCCTGCTGACTTTGGCACCAACAAAAGGCTCATGCCCCGATGGCGCGGTTCCGCGTCGGGATCTGTTTTCACCAGGACAGCCAGCATATCGCCTTGAACGGAATTGGTGATCCAGGTCTTGGTCCCTTCGATCACATAATCGTCGCCATCCTTGGTGGCGCGGGTGCGGATGCCTTGGAGATCCGTGCCGGCATCAGGCTCGGTCAATGCGATCCCGCCCCGGATTTCACCAGAAGCAAACTTCGGCAGATATTCACGCTTTAACTCTTCGGTGCCGAACCGCTCCACTGCGGCAGCCATGATCAAGTGGGAATTGAAAATTCCAGAAACCGACATCCAAACGTACGCCACCCGCTCGACGATTTTGGAATAGGTTTTGATATCCAATCCGAGGCCACCGTATTCTGGCGAAATCGTCGCACCGTACATACCGAGTTCTGCCAGCTTGTCGGCGATCTCCTGGGGGTAGGTGTCCGTGGATTCCAACTCTCGCACATATGGCGCGACATCGCGTTCCAAGAACTTATCGATGGCATCCAGGATCATCGTGTTTTCAGTTTCGAGCATTGCGTCTGGCATAGTTCATTTCCTCGTCACCCCGCGCAGGCGGGGGCTAAAAAATCGTCATACAGATTCCCGCCCTCGCGGGAATGACAATTTTCTCAATAGTCCACTTTATCGTCGACAGCGTGACCGCGCTTTGGAATCAACATGGCGCGTTCAAAGGAAATCACTTCGACCCCATTCTGATTGAAGCCACGGGTCAAAATCGTGACAATCCCCTGCGTCGGTCGCGATTTGCTCTCGCGGATCGCCAACACTTCGCTTTCCGCATATAGCGTATCCCCATTGAACACTGGGGCCGGCATTTTGACTTTGTCCCAGCCAAGGTTGGCGATGGTCTTTTGGCTGACGTCCGAAACACTCATCCCCGCCACAACTGACAATGTCAGGCACGAATTCATCAGCGGTTTTTTGAACTCACTGTGCGCTGCATATTTTTCATCAAAATGCAGTGGATGTTGATTCATCGTCAGCAACGTGAACCACGTGTTGTCGGTTTCCGTCAGCGTTCGGCCTGGGCGGTGTTCATAGACATCACCGACGTTGAAGTCTTCGAGATACCGTCCATAAGATTCACGATATCGATTGGGGCCGACTTCTTTTGCTTCTGCGACCATTATTCAGCCGCCTCAATTTGTGGACGACCTGCGGCAAGAACAGCACCAACAGAGTTCTGTGCTTCCAGACTTAAGATCGCTTCGGCGAAACGTTCGGTCCCCCCCGCACCCAGATATGGTTCTGCCAATCCGCCAAACTTGCTGCGGAACTCTTCGGACGTCATGAAGTTGCCAGGCTCACCCTTTGGCATACTGATCAGGGCCGAGAATGTGCCCCGTGCCGTTTTCACCGTCGCCTTACCGGCCATGTTTTCCGGGAACAGCGCTTCGACTTCAGGATCGTTCACACAGGTGACTTTCTTGGTCAGTGCCAACGTGGCTGGGTCCGTCAGATGCGTAGCATAATGGTCCCACAACAACGTGCCTTCGCGCATCACCACGGCGGCGCAGAACGGCATAGAGAATTGCCCATCAACAACACTTTGTGGGTTGTGTTTGGCTTCTTCTGGGAAGCTGACGATTTTCATGCCCGTATTTGGCAGACCGATTTCGATTTCTTCAACCTCGTCGGCGGTGACATTGTCATCGGCCATGATTTTGATCAGTGCATCCATGGCAGCATGAGTATAGCGGCAACTTGGAAACGGCTTCACACCCAGGTTCATCGTCTGCCAAGTGTCGCGCAACCCGGCAACGGCCTTAGTTTCGTCCGCGTTCGGCGCATAGGCATGCAAGAAGCCCCACTTGCCCTCAAACGCTTCTTTGGGTCCTTTGAAACCTTCTTGTGCCATGACAGCACACATCAAACCGTTCTGTGCGGCTTGGCCCACGTGAGACCGCTTGGTCCATGCGCCATCGGCCAGGAACTGCATGGAACCTGCGGCCTGACTGAGCGCGATACCAAACGCACTTTCAATACCATCTGCATCCATACCCAAAATGCGACCCGCGGCAGCGGCTGCACCAAAGATGCCGCACGTCGCCGTCGGATGATAGCCACGGTCATAATGATCGGATGGACCCAACGCCAACGACAAGCGGATTTGAATTTCGTATCCGATGACACATGCAGCAATCAGGTCCTTGCCCGATGCGCCGGTCATTTCGGCAGCAGCGAGTGCTGCCGGCACAATCGGAGCCGACGAGTGCAATGATGCTTCGGCGTGGGTGTCATCGAAATCCAACGAATGCGCCAACGTGCCGTTCAGCAAGGCCGCCGCAGATGGGGTATACGTCGCATGATCACCGGGAACCGCACATTCACCTGTTGCCAAGCCCAGACGCTCAATTGCGCGAACCATCGCAGGTGTGGACTCTGCGTCGTTGCGGGCGCGCACCATGACGCCAGACACATCCAGGATCAGCAGTTTTGCGCGCTCAATCACGTGGGGTGGAATATCTTCGTAACGGAGGTCGGTGGCAAATTCGGCAAGCTGACGGCTGATACCAGTCATCGGAAAGTCTCCCATTGATCGTTTGTTGTTATCCATAGAAATTTGGTCGCAGATTTGATCATACAAGACCTGATTGCACAAATAGCAAAATCTGTTTTATATATCTTATTATCAGATCAATAGGATGAGTCATGCTGCCAGTCACGATCAAACAGTTTGAAACCTTTGTCGCGGTCGCCGAAACAGGTGGGTTTCGCCGCGCGTCAGAGCGTTTAAACTTGTCGCAATCCGCAGTGACTGCCCATGTGCAACAACTCGAAGATACGCTGGGAGTGCCACTGTTTCACCGCACCACACGAGAGGTCCGCTTGACCGACGCGGGTACGGAGTTGCTGGATCGCGCCAAACGCACATTGAACGGGGTCGAAGATGTTATCCGGTCATTCCGGGACGAGGCCTCGATGACCAAGGGTCGCGTACTGGTTGCCTGCGCACCCAGCTTTGCGTCCTCCATTCTGCCCCGCGTGCTGGCTTCGTTTCAGGCCCATCACCCGGAAATCTTCGTCCAGGTGCGCGAAGCCTATGGCAGCGAAATCCTGGATGCCATCCGCGCGGATAACGTCGACTTTGCCATTGGCCCTTTGGAAAAAGATCAGAACGACATCAGTTTTACTCATCTGCTAACAGATGGTTTTGTCGCCGTGATGTCAGCTTCGCATCGTTTGTCCAGGAAACGCTCCATCAAATTTAGCGATATCTTTGACGAGCCTATCTTGGCCATGCCCAGCCGCTCCGCCATCCGCCGCGAGTTGGAAAAGATCTATGCTGAAAATGGCCGCGCCCTCGCCCCGAAATACGAGATGCTGCATCATCAAACATTGATCAGTATGGCGGAGTCTGAGTTGGGAATTGCAATACTGCCCGAGACCGCTGTGCCGCCTTCCCGCGACGGCGCCTATGCCGTAATCCCGATGAGCCACCCATCTGTGAAACGCCGCATGGGGATTTTAATGGCGCGGGGCCACAACCCCTCCCCCGCCGCCCGCGCGGTCGCGCAAAACCTACAGAAATTCGTGCAGGGTCGAGAGGACTAAATTCTTGTCATCCCGGCTATCCGCCGACACGGGCACTGGTATTGATACGGGACCCAGCCCAAAGACGCCCAGAGCGTAACACCCTAGGTCCCGGCTTTCGCCGGGATGACATGATCAGGAATTACTCAGCCGCGTAGCGTTTTTCGGCGTCGTAATATTCGGGGAAGCCAACGATCGCTTGCAATTCTTGGAATGTGAGGCGATTGGACAAATCCTGATCGCCAGATTTGATCATTTGCAGCGTGTCCTGCATCGCCTTCAACCCGCTCAGCAACAATGCCGCTGGCCAGATCGCAATCTTGTAGCCGATATCTTCAAGCTCTGCTGGCGTCAGATACGGCGTTGTGCCCTGCTCCACCATGTTGGCCATTTTTGGCCCTTCGATTTCAGCTCCATAGCGACGCATTTCTTCTTCGTTCTTGGGCGCTTCCATGAACGTGATATCGACGCCGACTTTGCGGAACATCTCACAACGACGAAATGCCTCGTCAATGCCATCGGTGCCGTTGGCATCGGTGCGGGCCATGATCAAGATATCACCACCACGATCGCGCAATTCGTCGCGCGCATCGACGGCGGCCTGCAAGCGCTGCTGGGCTTCTGAAAACGAGACCACTCGCTTACCCAGGGTGTGGCCACAACGCTTTGGCGAGACCTGGTCTTCGATCATCACGCAGGCAAAACCCGCATGGGCATAGCCTTGCACGGTGCGCTTGACGTTAATCGCATTGCCAAAGCCGGTATCGCCGTCGCCGATGATCGGAATGCTGGTCGCATCGCACATGTTGCGGCCTTGATCGACCATTTCGGCGTAACTAATGAGCCCCGTGTCGGGTTCACCAATGCGCACCGCAGAAACCATGAAGCCGCTCATGAATGCCGCATCAAAACCGGCCTGTTCAACAAGCCGTGCTGACATGGCGTCGAAAACACCAGGTGTTGAAATCAGTCCAGGTGCATCCAGAAGTTTTTGCAGTTGTGCAGCGGCAGTCATGGTGTTCCTCCATTTGAAATTTTGTCGCGGTAAAATGACCCAGAAACCCGGCGGGTCAAGTCATCAGTTTTTTAGGCATGTTGGGAGCATCATAGGATCATCCAAGTGGGCGGTCTTGGCCGATCCCTTATTGAAAAGCCTGAATTTTACATAACCCATTGATTTTAATGGTATAATACTAAAATGGCTTTGTTTTGCAAAATCGACCTATAATATCACACCAAATTATCGTGAATTGTTATTTCCCCTTAAACTCGGGCGATCGTTTTTCCATGAACGCGGTGTAGCCCTCGGTGTAATCCTCGGCATCGCAGGGCGCGTAGCTCTCGCGCAGTTCGTCTTCGGTGAACGGCGATGGATCATTGCACAGCCGGTTCACAAAGCGCTTGGTCATGCGCGCACCCAGCGGCGCCCCCTTGGCGATGTTGGATGCCGTCTTGGCGACGTTGGCTTCCAATTCATCGGCAGCAACGACGCGCGACAACAATCCTTTTTCATAGGCTGTCGCAGCATCGATGATTTGCCCTTCAAGCAGCAATTCCAGCACCACTGCCTTGCCGACAAGATCCAACACAGGGCGCAGTTCAGGCGGCGCAAATGCATGGCCGATGCGATTGATCGGCACACCAAACTTGGAATCATCCGATGCGATACGCATGTCGCAACAGGCGGCAATTTCCAAGCCGCCGCCCGTGCAGGCACCGCGGATCATGGCAACGGTCGGGTGCTTCAGATTTTGCAAAAGGTCCAGCGCCCGCGCCGTTGACTCGCCATAATCATAGGCTTGGGCCGCGTTCGCGCGCTTTGTCGGAAACTCCTTAATATCCGCACCCGCGGCAAAGGCTTTGTCCCCCGCCCCGCGCACGATAACGCAGCGCACATCATCATCGGCATTGAGTTTTTCCAACACGTCACACAACGCGTCCCACGCCCCCAACGACAACGCATTGCGTTTGGCCGGGTTGTTGATAATGACGGTGGCAATCGCGCCGTCGCGTTCCAATAATATCAGATCATCACTCATGATGCGTTCAACACCCGTTGTGCATTGCCGTCCAACCATGACGCCACGTTCTCGACCGCCTCGGTATAGACCAGATCATAAAGCTCTTGGACGACATACCCGGTGTGTCCCGTCAGCACGGCGTTCGGCAACTTTCGCAGAGGATGATCGGGGGCCATTGGCTCGACATCAAACACATCGAGGCCAGCACCCGCGATCAGATTTTGGCTCAGCGCACTGATCAAGGCCGCCTCGTCAATGATGGGGCCGCGGGACGTATTCACGATATACGCCGACGGTTTCATCATCGATAACTCGCGGGCACCCACCAGTCCCTGAGTGCGTTCGCTGAGGATCAGTTGAATCGAAATCACATCGGATTGCGACATCAACGTTTCCTTGTCGACGCGTTTCACGCCAATTTCGGCACAGCGCTCATCGGTTAGATTCTCGCTCCAGGCGATCACGTCCATTTCCATGGCCAAGCCAAACTTGGCCACACGGGCCCCCAGTTTGCCCAAGCCCATCATGCCGAGCGTTTTGCCGTTCAGCCCTTCGGACACATGTCCCTGCCAGCCGCCGTTGCGCATCAACTGGCTTTCGCCAGAAATCTTTTTGAACAAGTCCATGATCAGCGCCACCGTGTGTTCGGCGGCCGGGTATGGCAACATCTGTGTGCCACACACGACGATATCTTTCGACCGTGCATGGTCCATATCGATGGCCAGATTGCGCATTCCGGTCGTCACCAAAAGCCGGAGGTTGGGCAATTTGTCCAACTGTGATGCCGGGAAGCGTGTCCGTTCGCGCATACAAATCAGAATGTCATAGGGCGACAGAATTGCTGCGATCTCGTCTTCGTTCCAGCCCAGATGCTTGTCGAACACCGTAATATCAACGGCGTCGCCCAGCTGGCTCCAATCCGCAGAACCAAGTGCGGCATTCTGATAATCATCTAAAATTGCGAGTCTCATGGTCATAGTTTATCCCCTTCGTGTGGCCAAAATGTGCACATATGATCAGCATATTTTTGCCATGGCCTTGCACATACATGGCGCACTGACCTATAGGAAACAACATGTCAGATGTCATTTCATTATCCATTCAGGGCGAAATCGCCGTCCTGAAAATCAAAAACCCACCCGTCAATGCATTGAGTGCTGCGGTCCGTACCGAGTTGGTCGACACCGTCGAAACCATGACTCAGGGTGACGAAATCAAGGCCATCGTCATCGTTGGGAATGGCCGATGCTTTTCGGCTGGGGCGGATATATCCGAATTTGGCACCACGCCACCCGCTGATACGCCGACCCTACCCGAAACCATTGCCACCTTGGAAAACGTCAACATTCCCGTGGTCGCTGGCATTCACGGTTTTGCCCTTGGTGGTGGATTGGAAATTGCACTGGGCGCGCATTATCGGATCACCACCCCAGATGCAAAATTGGGATTGCCCGAAGTCGATATTGGCATCATCCCGGGTGCCGGTGGTACGCAACGACTGCCACGTTTGATCGGTATTAAGGCCGCCGCGCATTTGGTCGCAACGGCTGAAAAAATCAGCGGTGAAGAAGCCATGGAGCTCGGCTTGGTCGAGATCGTGACTGAAACCGATGACATGGTGTCATCCGCGATTGCGTTTGCCGAAACCTTGATTGATCAGGAGGTCGGGCCACGCCCAACGTCGATGATCACAGATCGGATCGATTCCCCTGATGACGCCAAGGAGGCTGTCGAAGAGGTCAGACAATCCATCTCCAGAAAGGTCGGTGGCAGACAAGCCCCAGCACGTGGCCTAGACAGCGTGTTGAATGCAGCATCTATGTCTTTCGAAGATGGCATGAAGGCGGAGCGAGAGATATTTTTGAGCCTTCGCGATGGGCCCGAAGCGCGCGCTCTCAGGCATTTGTTTAAAGCCGAGCGCGAGGCGCAGAGAATTACTGATGTGCCGGACGTGTTCAGCCCCCCCACCATCATGTCCGCAGGCGTCGTCGGTCTTGGCACCATGGGCCAGGGCATCGCGTTGGTGCTGGCGCGTGCCGGGATTGAAGTCGTTGCCATCGAAATCGACGAAGATCGGTTGGATAACGCGTTGGATGCGATCCGGGCGGGTCTTCAAGACCGTGTTAATCGCGACCGCATGTCCCAAGAACAAATGGATGACGAGTTGGCGCGCATTACCGGTGCGACCGATTACGCAGCCCTCGCCGATGTCGATTTGGTGATCGAAGCAGCGCTTGAAGACATGGACATCAAGAAACGGATTTTCGCGGAGCTTGATGCCGTTTGCCCGCCCCATGCGATCCTTTCGACCAATACGTCGAGCCTAGATATCGACGAGATCGCAAGCGCTACGGGGCGCGCAGATCAAATCGTCGGTGCGCATTTCTTTGCCCCGGCACAGGTCATGAAATTGCTGGAAATCGTTCGCGGTTCTGCAACCTCGCCAGAAACAGCGGCGACCATGATGTCGCTGGCCAAGAAGATAGGTAAAGTCGGAGTCGCCGTCGGCAATGCGTTTGGTTTCGTCGGCAATCGCATGTACCACCGCTACACATGGCAGGCGTATTTTATGCTGCAAGAGGGTGCCACACCCGCACAAGTGGACGCAGCCATGCAGTCTTTCGGTTTTCCACTTGGCTGTCTTTCCGTCGGAGATATCTCAGGACTGGATGTTGCTTGGCGGGTCCGGCAAGTTCAAAAAGAGATCGGTGATATCACGCCCGATATGCCCTACCCCGTGATCGCGGACCGGATCTGCGAAAAAGGCTGGTTCGGACGTAAAACCGGGCGCGGCTGGTATCGCTATGACGATGGCAAAAAATCGGACGACCCAGAAGTTGCCGAACTGATCAAATCAGTGGCCGAAGAACTCGGCATCGCGCCACAGGACATGTCCGAAAAAGAAATCCAGGACCGCTGCGTTTTCGCGTTGATCAACGAGGGCGCGCGGCTGCTTGAAAAAGGCATTGTCAGCCGGGCCAGCGATATCGACGTGATCTGGCGCTATGGATACGGCTTTCCGACGTGGCGCGGCGGCCCGATGTTCATGGCCGAGGATATGGGACTGCCGGCTGTCTTTGAGAAACTGGAATCGCTCGCTGAAAAATACGGCCGTGCGTTCGAGCCAGCTGGAATCATCGGTGAGAGGATTGAGGCTGGCAAAAAGACATTCACCGACTAGAACTTTTGCCGAAAAGCGACGGTATCCCTATATTGGGATCAATCATTAAAACGAAATAACACGATGGAGAGACATCATGACGTGGCTTGAAGGTCCAACCCGAAACGACGAAACGGCGGGCAAGCGCCTGCGCAATCTATTGACGCGTGATGAAATCCTGCGCGTGCCCGGCACCCACAATCCGCTCGCCGCCCGACTGGCTGCGCGCGAGGGTTTTGAGACGCTGTATATTTCAGGCGGGGCCGTGACCATGAGCTTGGGCCTGCCTGATCTGGGCGTGATGATGCTTGACGAATTGTGCTTCATCACCCGAATGGTGTCACGCGCCACCGACCTGCCATTGATTGTCGATGGCGATGTCGGTTATGGCGGCACGTTGAATGCGATGCGCACGGTCCGCGAACTGGAACAAGCCGGTGCCGCAGCGGTTCATATCGAAGATCAACTACTTCCAAAAAAGTGTGGGCACCTGAATGACAAGCGTTTGGTCCCTGCTGAAGAAGCCGCCGCCAAAATCGCCGCTGCGAAAAAAGCCGCCCGCGATCTGGTGATCATTGCTCGAACGGATGCTGCGGGCGTTGAGGGCGTCGATTCCGCTATTAAGCGGGCGAACTGGTACGCAGAAGCCGGCGCCGATGTGCTGTTCCCCGATGGCCTAAAATCAGAAGGCGAGTTTCGTCGGTTTGCCCAGGAAACAGGCAACGCCAAGGTCATGGCAAACATGACCGAATTCGGTCGTACCCCGCACTTCACAGGCGAACAGTTCCAAGACATGGGCTATGATATCGTGATCTGGCCCGCCACGTCAGCACGCGTTGCAGGTTATGCCATGCGCGACCTGTATAAGCACATCAAAGAGCACGATGGCACGGGTGGATTCGAAGATCGCATGCTGACCCGCGCAGAAGGTTACGAGGTCATCGGCTATCATGATTTCGAAGCGTTGGACGAGTCGGTTGCCAAATCCGTCGCACCTGCGTTCACCGGCGAAGATACATCGACCGAACGTTTGGCAGGGGAATAAGGCTTAAATCTATTTGCCGCGCAGCTTGCCGACCAAAAACACGATCAGCCAAATTGGGATGACGATGACCGCGCCCACCAGCACGTATTCAATGCTGCCGGAAACGAATTCACCGGCCCAGGAAAACGCGCTTTTGATCGTATCGCCGAAGTTCAGTAATAGGTCTTTGGGGTCGATTTCAAAGAACCGCAGAACAAACCCAAGAATTAACGATGCGAGCACAATCTTGATGATGGTCCCTAAAACGTTTTGCGGCATTGGTCGTTTCTCCCCTATTCACTCGCGCGAACGTATCACGTCTGATATAGCGGGTTCAATTTAGACGCAACGCGGAATTACTAGTTTTATGAGTTACGTCCCCAAACCCCGCGCTCCCGGTGGCCCGCCACAAAGCGTCCGAGTGTTGGCATTTATCGGGTGGTTGATTGTTCCCATCGCGTTGACGGCCGCGATTGTAAACGTCACAAGCGTATTTGTGCTGTGGTGGGGGCTGATCTGGTTTGGGTTGGCGGTCTTTTACACCATCGGTTACTTCAAATGGGCGAAAAAGAAATACCCCAAACCCGATAGCGAACCGAAGCTATAACCGCTTCGGCACAAATCGCGCCAACACTGCCATCGCTCCGGCCCCAATGCCCCCTGCAACAAACACCGCAGGCAACGTAAAGGTGCTGAGGACCAAGGCGAAAATCCCCGGCGTAATTAACTGCGCGGTCTGGCGGAAGGTCACATAGACAGATGTCATCTCGGAACGTTCGTACGGGTGGACGGCGCGTAGGAATGGAATGTTACCCGCGCCATCAATCAAGCTGGCAGCGAATGCGGCAATAATCACCATTGCGGCGGCAAGGATCGGTGAACCCTGCACCACCGCGATACCTATACTTAAGAAAGCCGTGAGCCCGTACCCCAGTGTCAGCAAAAATCTAATTCCCATTTTGCGACCAATCGCCCCCCAAACAGAGGCGAGGAATAGCGGCATCACACCCAAAGAAATAATCAGCGCGGACATATCTTTGGAAAATCCCGATTGGGTGAGGAAAATCGGCCCATACACGAAGAACATGACCCACCACCCGGTCCGGCCAATCGCCAGCCCCCATGCCACCGCCAGACGGGGCTGCTTAAAGAATCGGGGAAGGTAGCTCACCGGATTTGGTGGACGCTTCAGCGGCTTTGAAACAGCCGGGTTGTCGCTGATCCGCAAGAACCAGAAAAACACCAACATCGCCAACGCGCACCCAGCGACCAAACCATAGGTTACTGCCGGGTCGATATTCTCGAATAACCACACGCCGAGCCAAGGACCAAAAGTGAAAGGTGTAGCGACAAACACCAGGCGACGTGGCTCAAACTTTGAAATTTCAGTCTTTGGAACGTGATCCAGCACATATAAATTAAGGACGATCTCAAATACTGCTGTCGCGATGAACTGGCATGCCAAGCCAACAATGAAAAACCGATAATCACCGACCCAGTAGGCACCCACAGCGCAAATGATCATCGCAACGCCAACCGTAAAGGCCCACCGTCGCCGGATCAGGTGTACGATCATCGGAATAATCAACGTCGAGATCAGCCCTGCTATTGAGACGCTAAAATACACGACGCTGACCGCTTGCGCGTCTCCCATCAACCGCATGGCTTCAAGCGGCACGATGGTCAGCAGCATTGCCCGACACCACGCTTCGAGCGAAAACAGCACGACAAAAGCTGCAGCGCGTGGCCTGGATGCGCTATCCAGCCAAACCGGCAAGTGAATTCGACGCATTGATCCCCCCCGAGATCCGCAAAGATCGATATAGCCAAATCACGCTAATTCATTCGACCAGATGTATCCTATGCTTATTTGTCATGGCTGGTTTGTCAGATCTGGTAGCCAACTTGATTAATCCGCTTGTTCATTGTCGGGCTTATCAGACTGCTTGTCCTCAGCCTGCTTATCCGATGTGTCATCCACATGGGCGTCAACCTTGCGGCGATCTTCGACGCCTGCTTTCAATGGTCGGTTGGTTCGTCTGCGGTCGGGGCCAAAATAGCCATCGCATCTGACAAAATTCCTGGGATGCTCAATCACGTGGCAGACTTTTTCGTATAGCGTCTTTGGTGACAGCGGTTTTGCCAAGAATTCATGGATACCAGAATCTCGGGCGCGGATGATGCTGTCATACGACGACAGCCCCGACATCATGATGATCGCAGCGTATTGGTTCTGCGACTCCTCTCCCGTCCTGATGGCATTGACGACCTTGAGCCCTGAGATGTCATCGGTGACCCAATCGACAAGCACGAGATCAGGTGTATCCTGATTAAAGTATTCCAGCCATTCTTTGCCGCTCGACAAAATCGTGGTTTTGCCCAGATTCAACTCTTTCAGCAAATGACGAAAAAGTGCCCGCATGGCCTCGCTCTTGTCGATCACAAGGACGCTGACATTAGACAAGTCATACTTTCTCATAGGCCAACCATCAGTCGCAAAACATCATTCCCAGTAAATTAGTCAGCTATACCTCAGCAGGCGATAGGTTCAGTCTTGTACTCAACTATGAATAGGTCAAAGTATAATTTATTAGAAATGCCTCAAATTATCTTAATTTTAGTCACCGCCTCTGAATCACCATGCCCTCTTTTAGGAGATCAAATATGAACCCGGCGAAGAGTTCCGTTTCAAAGTCCTTGCGAAACCTCGCAACATCGACTTTGGCCAATGCGCTGGATCGCGTCGGCTTTCACACACAAACATTTGTCAATTTAAAACCCGTTAAACCCGGCATGGCGTTTGCTGGTCCTGCCATCACTGTTCAACAAGAAACGGGCCCCTTTGGCACATTCCAATCTGAAGATTTCAAAGTTGGCGCGATGATTGATGCTGCCCAACCCGGGGACGTGATTGTCGTGGCAGCGGATGCTGCCCCTTATTCTACGTGGGGCGGTATGGCATCACTGGCGGCCAAAACCAAAGGCCTTGCAGGTATTGCGATTGATGGCGGAGCCCGCGATGCGAATGAAACGTCCGACGCTGGATTTTCTGTCTTTTCGCGGCATCTGGTGCCAACCACGGGACGGTGTCGGCTCAGGGTCACCGATATTGGGGGAACCGTGGTTGCAGACGGTGTCACCGTCGAAGCGGGCGACTGGATTGTTGGGGATGACACGGGAATATTATCGATCCCGAAAACGGTCGTGGACGAGGTCATCACCCTTGCCGGGCAATTCACCATAGAAGACGAAAAAGCGGCAGATGCCATCAGAAACGGCATGTCCTTTAGTGATGCGATGAAGCAATTTGGAAATATTTAAATGAGTACCCTGGTCAATCAAATCGCAAAACGACTCCGCGCCGCAGGCGTTCGGCGTATGTTTGGTATCCTCGGCGGTGGGTCTAGTCTGGATTTGATCGAAGCGGCGCGTCTACATGATATCGAATTTACGGTGACCAGAACAGAAGCTGCTGCGACCATCATGGCTGCTGTCACAGGCGAAATGACCGGCGTTCCCGGCGTCGCCCTGGTGGGTGTCGGGCCTGGCGCATCCAGTGCCACCAACGGACTTGCCTATGCCAGCCTGGAACGCTCGCCCATGTTCCTGTTTATCGATGGGCCCGCCTCCAGCGCGCATCAGCACTTTGACCAACGGGCGCTTTATGCGCCGATCACCAAGGCCGCCGCCCATTTATACGGCCCAGATGCGACGACACGGTTTATGGATGCATGGCAACAGGCGGTCTCTGCGCCCCGGGGTCCCGTGATGTTTGAGTTTACGGCGGCAGAAGCGATGGTCGAGATCCCAGAATTACCGGTCACTGACATACAATCCGCGGCCCCATCCGCACGGTACGGTAAATCCTGGCAGAAGACGCTGTCGGCGGCCCAAAAACCCATCGCCATTATCGGGCTTGAGGCGCGACACCACGCTGATCGTATCCGAGATATCCTCAAGAAATATGACGTCCCCGCCGTCATGACCTACAAAGCATTGGGCGTTGTATCATCCGAATCAGCGCAGTTCATCGGACCTGTCACCGGAGCGGTCGGCGAGAACCCGGTATTCGACGGGGCCGATTCCGTCATTGGGATTGGTTTTGATCCGATTGAGTTTATCCCCGGTCAATGGCCCACCAACTTGCCCACATTCACTATTTTGTCCGAGGCGGACATATCTAACCCACGCATTCCCATCGGTGCCGCAGCCACAGGGGCACTACCCGACCTACTTGATGAGCTAGACAACCAAATGACGCGATCGGCATGGACGGCCGAGGAAATCACCATGAAGCGCGCGCAGTTACGCGAGATATACACCCCGCGTGGTGAGACCTTTTCATGTGCAGCCGCCATAAAAGCGATTTCAGAGGCAACCCCTCACCCCGCAACGATCGCGTGCGATGCAGGCGCACATATGTTTTCAACCTTGGGACTGTGGCCCGCGATGGAGCCTTTTGGGGTGCTAAAATCAAATGGGCTCTCGACCATGGGCTATGCCCTGCCCGCCGCCATCGCGCACAAATTGATCAATCCGGATAACCCCACCATTGCCATCACAGGGGATGGCGGCATGTCGATGTGCCTGGGAGAGTTGGCGACGGCCAAGGAATTGAACCTGGATATCACGATCTTCGTGATGAATGACGCGGCACTGTCGCTGATCGATATCAAACAACAAAGACAGCAACGCCCGGCCACAGGGGTGCGCTATCCAACAATAGATTATAGCGCCATCGCCGCAGCTTTTGGATGGGCATCAGCCATTGCGCAAACCCCAACCGAGCTAATAAACGCGCTTCAGATGACGGGGCCGAAATTGATCGACGTGCGTGTCGATCCAGCGGGATATCTGCAGGATATGGAACGCCTGCGCGGCTAAACCCTATTTGAGGGGCGAGAATCCAACGGGCGAGAGAATTTTATTCCGCTGGTCCGTCAGTAGGCCGGCGGAATTCTTGCGGTAGGCTGTCCAATCGGGATCGGCATCACGCTTGGCGCGGCGGGTTTCCATATCCGCCAGGCTTTCGTAGCCCCACATGTGAACCACTTCGTTCACAGGACCAATGGCCGTAACGAAATAGCCGATCAGGTTTCCCAGATGCTTGAGCTGCACCGGCAATCCCTCGGCCTCAAACATTGCCAGGTATTCTTTGTTGCGTCCGTGGGCGATTGTGTATGTTCGGTGATCGATAATCATTGGGGGCTTTCCTGATCCAAATAAGGCCGATAGGTAGTCTAATGGGATGACGCGGCCAATTCACGTATCTTATCGACAAGATCAACTTCGTTGAAGGGTTTCGCAAAGGCTGCATCTGCGCCCAAATCACTCGCCGACTGCAAGTAATCCTTGGCGTTAATTCTACCGCCACCTGACACAGCAATCACCGGAATATGTGGTAAACGCGTTTTGATCATTGATATGAGTTCCATGCCTTCAACCTCTGGCATGAAGATATCTGTTACAACCACGTCAATCCCATCAAGTGATGCCAAATTTCTGATGAATTTCCCATTGGGTTGCTCAACGACTTCGATACCGGCGATTTCCAATGCAGAGCGAAGGGCATAGCGTACCATCTCATCATCATCAAAAAGCATGACCTTTATCATTTTCTCTTCTTTCACTCGATTACATCAGACGGTTTTCAGCGGTAAGGTGATCGAGAAGATGGTCGCCAATCCCAGGCTTGATTCGACTTCGATCCGACCACCCGCGTCTTCAACCAGTGTTTTCACGATTGCAAGCCCCAGGCCTGTTCCTTCACCCACATCTTTGCTAGTAAAAAACGGCTCAAATATGCGTTCCAAATCTTGTTTAGGAATGCCGCATCCTTGATCTCTCACCTCGAGATGTGCCCAGTCATCGCTTTTGCTTACCGCAACTACGATTTTTCCACCTGCTCCATCATATGAATCGACGCTGTTGGACAGCAGCGCCAACATAATATCCAAGAAATTATTGCTTGGAAAATTTACAACGATGGGGGCCGATTCTTTGTCTATCTCAAGCGTGATCGTTTCGGGGATCGCAGCTGCCAGAAGGCCTCGGTTTTCGTCGATTAATGCTGCGATGTCGATATCTTCGGCCAGCAAGTTCTCTTTTCTGCTGAACCGTAAAATCGAATGAAAAAGTTCACTGGAGTTGTGTGCTGCGGTGATGATCCGGTCCAAATGACCCTGCACTGCACGGCGTGATCATCTGGCAGTTGTCCTTTTGATATTCGGGCGAGCGTCAAAATGGGCTGCATGAGGTTGTTACCAGAGTGCGCCACACCACCTGCAAGTGTCCCCAACGCCTGAACACGTCGCGCATCACTCAATCTGCGCTCAGTGCTCAAGTTCTTCTCGTTTATTCGCTTTAGCTCATCGCCCTTCTTGTGAGCATCAACGGCAAACCAAAATACACCGGTAACAAGAGCTGCAAGGAAAACAGAAATATATTCATCCAAATCCCAACTCTCATTAGACCGCGTAAACTCAAAGAAGAGTTCAAATGCCTCAATTTTCACCATCGAAATCGACAGAAGTGTAAAAAAGGTCACAAAACCAATTATTTGCCAGATCTTGCTTGACGCCCAAGACATACAACGCCCTCAACATAGATACTTATTTGGTCATGCAACGATAATTTTAGGGTAAAGGCAATTTCGGTTGTCCGCGCGCGTATACGGGGTTGCCACAACGCTCGTGCCTCGTTATAAACCGCGCGCCCTTGGAATTAGGGACAAATTATAGGAATTCATAACGCGAGCGCGTTCAATTTTCACTTTTTAACGTCAACAACATTTAGGAGCGTGACATGGCCGCTGAACGGACCCTGTCGATTATCAAACCAGACGCAACGCGACGCAATTTAACCGGCAAAATCAATGCCCGGTTCGAGGAAAATGATCTTCGTATCGTTGCGCAAAAACGGATCCAGTTGTCCCGCGCTCAAGCCGAGGCATTCTACGGCGTACACAAAGAGCGCGCGTTCTTTGATGATCTCTGCACGTTCATGACGTCCGGTCCAGTCGTCGTTCAAGTCCTCGAAGGCGAGAACGCTATTGCCCGAAATCGTGAAATCATGGGTGCGACGAACCCAGCGAACGCAGACGAAGGCACAATCCGTAAGGACTTCGCCGAAAACGTCGAAGCGAACTCCGTACACGGTTCTGATTCACCAGAAAACGCTGCGATCGAGATCTCATTCTTCTTTGCAGAAACAGAAATCGTCGGCTAATTCTCAGCTAGTACATTTCGTGAAAAACCCCGGCCAAACGCTGGGGTTTTTGATTGCGGATTTTTTGGACTAATCACGCTTTGATCCGCGCCCATGGCCCCTTCAATCATCACACGTTCACCCGATATTCGGACCCGCCCCTCGGCAATCCAGCGCACGGCCAGCGGGTAACATTGATGTTCCTCGATTAGAATCCGCGCCGCCAAATCATCTGGACTGTCTCCTGGATGAATCGGTACAGCCGCCTGTACAATGATCGGCCCCGCGTCCATTTCCGGACGCACAAAGTGCACCGTACAACCGCCAAAACGCACACCGGATTCGATCATACGGGCGTGCACATCCAAACCCTTGAAGGCGGGCAGAAGCGAAGGGTGGATATTGATCAGCTTATCCCGCCAATACTCACAAAATTCGGCACTCAAGAGCCGCATGAACCCGGCTAATACGACAAGCTGACAGTTTGCGGCAATGATCTCATCCGTTACGCGTTGATCAAATGATTCGCGGTCTGGGTAATCACCATGGGGTATCGCGACCGTCTTCACCCCTGCATCAGCGGCAACAGACAACGCGGCCGCATCGGCCACATTCGAGATAACCAATGCAATTTCGGCTGGATATTCGGGATCCTGCGACGCCTTCAAGATCGCCTGCATGTTTGATCCCCGACCGGAGACCAAAACAGCAATTTTCATCCGTGCCATTGCTGATCGCCGTTCTCAATAAAGACTTGTGGACCCTCAGAATGGTCTTCGATAACACCGATCTGGTAAACGCTCTCGCCAGCATCACGCAGTGCTGCCGAAACCTTCTCCACGTTTGATGACTTAACGATCACCGCCATCCCAATGCTGGTGTTAAAGGCTCGGAACATTTCTACTTCTTCAACGCCGCCCGCTTCTTTGAGCCATTTGAACACCGGCAAACCGGGCCAACTTGCCCCATCCAATCTAACCGCATTCCCTTCAGGCAGAACGCGCGGCAGGTTTTCCGACAATCCGCCACCCGTGATATGCGCCAGCGCTTTGACTCCGCCCGCTTCGATTCCCGCCAAGCATGACTTCACATACATCCGCGTCGGTGTCAGAAATGCGGCGGCGACCGTTTGATCCGCGTCGAATGGTGCGGGGTCGGTCCATGCCAACCCGGCACGCTCAACAATCTTTCGAACCAGAGAAAATCCGTTGGAATGCACACCATTAGATGCCAACCCCAGCACAATATCACCAGCCCCCACACTGGGTTTTGGCAGCACTTCATCACGCTCAACCGCTCCGACACAAAAACCTGCAAGATCATAATGCCCGGCACCATACATACCTGGCATTTCTGCGGTTTCCCCACCGATGAGCGCCGCACCAGCCTGACGGCAACCCTCGGCGATGCCTGAAATCACGCTTTCGGCCACGCCCACATCCAGTTTGCCCGAAGCGAAATAATCCAAGAAAAATAGTGGCTCTGCCCCCTGCACCACCAAATCGTTAGCGCACATCGCGACAAGGTCGATACCAACCGTATCATGCTGGCCGCTTTCGATTGCTAAAATCAGCTTTGTACCAACGCCGTCGGTGCCAGACACCAAAACGGGGTCCGTGTATTTTGTTTGCTTCAGATCGAATAACGCACCGAATCCGCCCAGGCCTGCCATCACACCATTTCGGAGTGTGCTTTTGGCGTGTGAACCGATCCTTGAAACAAGTTCATTGCCTGCCTCAATATCCACACCCGCATCACGGTAACTTAGGCCAACTGGCTTTGATTGGCCCGGCGTCTCGTCAGTTTTGCTAATGGTCTTTCTCCCCTGTGCGGTTGTGGTAAATTACGCCTGGACTATAAGCACGACAAGGCAGATATATGCGCAATGATGGACAAATTGCTCTCATGACATCCGGACATCAAACAATCCGATCACGGGGCCAAATATCTCAACGGTCGGCCACGCTGCTGATGTGTGTATTTTCTCTGTTCTTCATGGGCTTTGTGGGGACACAAGCTGCTGCGTCGGACGTATTCAACGTCAATAATGTCACAGTTGACGTCAAGGCAGACACCGCGGCCATCGCGCGCACTCAGGCCCTCGCAGAAGCCGAGCGCAAAGCGTTCTATATCCTGATCAGAAGGCTAACGCTGACGATTGACGAAGAACGCATTCCTGAACTCTCGCCCCAGGAAATTACCGCATATGTTCGTGATTTTTCTGTCGCCGAAGAAAAAACATCGTCCGTTAGATACATTGCGCGGCTGAATTATCGTTTCAAACCCGATGAAATCAGAGCGTTGTTACGCGCCTACGATGTTCCTTTCGCCGAGACACCATCTCGTTCAGCCGTGGTGATCGCGGTTTATGAAATTGGCGCCACGACAGAACTATGGGGCGAGCCCAATCCCTGGCGCGACTCATGGGCAACACTGGACAGCCGAAACGGTCTGGTTCCCATCGTTGTGCCGCTTGGTGATTTGACCGATATAAGTTCCATCAGCGCGTCAGAGGCCATGGCAGGAGATTTGATTCGCCTCGAAGCCATTGCCACGCGCTATAACGCCGCCTCTGCCATCGTCGCTCATAACAACATTACGCTTAACCCGACGACGGGCGGCCAACTGGCGACGGTGACGCTCATTCGCCCCGAGGATCCGATTCCGCTTGAGGTTAAAACCGTGTCCTATGATCAACGGCCCGGCGAAGAATTGATCGTATTTATGGACCGGGTGGCACGATCGACACATCAGCGGATCGAAAACCTTTGGATAGAACAAAACCTTATTTCTCAAGATGAAGCGGGGGTGGTCTCTATTACCGTCCCCATCACCGGTCTAAAAGACTGGCTGGCGGTCAAAAAACAGTTAGCGCGGGTCGGTATTATTCGCCAAACCGAGGTCGTATTGATCTCTCGTGATCAAGTGCGGCTTAACCTCTTTTATGTCGGCGGATTACAGCAATTGAATACGGCGCTTGAACAAAACAATCTCTCTATACTGCAAGAAGCCGGCGACTGGATTGTCATGCCGATCGGAGTCTTCCAACCCCCAAAAATCTAAAATCGGCCGAATGAAACTTAGCAGTAGACAATGAACATACCCAATGCGATTTCGTTATTCAGATTATGTTCTGTCCCACTGTTGGTTTGGTTGTTGCTCAAGCAACATTTTGAATGGGCATTGTGGTTATTTGCCGTCTCCGCCATCAGCGACGCTGTCGATGGGATCATCGCTAAACAATTCAATATGCAAACCACTCTGGGCGGGTTTTTGGACCCAATCGCGGACAAAGCATTGTTGGTGTCCGCATTCATCACCGGTGGGATTATTGGCCTCGTTCCCACCTGGTTAATGTTGCTGGTTGTTTTTCGCGATCTGGTCATCATTGGTGGGGCGGTTGTATTCGAGACGGTCACCAAATCCCTGGAGATAGAACCGCTATTGATCAGTAAGATAAACACGCTGGCGCAGATCATTTTGGTGCTGTCTGCCTTGGGACACGCGGTTTATGCACAACCGAGCAATGACATCGTAGGCTTGTTGCAATACGCTGTCGCGTTTACAACCATCACATCGGGCGCCGCTTATATCATCATATGGTCAAAGCGCGCGCACCTATTGGAACAAAAAGACGAGATCACGCGTGACTAACGAAAAACCAAAAGCTGGCTTATCAAGAGAGCAGCGCATCCTGTCATGGATCGCAGTTATTCTTGTTGCTGGTTTTTTGATTGACCAGTTGCGCGACGTACTGATGCCATTCGTGGTCGGCATGGCCATCGCCTATTTCTTTGATCCAGTGGCCGACAAGCTCGAAGAATGGGGATTCTCCCGGACCATGGCGACGTCGGCCATCTTGATTGGATTTTTCATCGCCCTGGTCGGATTGGCGCTGTTGCTGATCCCGACGCTGCAAAAGCAGATTGGGAATGCCATTCAACTGATCCCACTCATCGTTGATCGTATCCGCGATTTCATCGATCCATTTCTGGCACAACTCAGCACCGAAGTTGACCAAGACACCGTCACATCGATCAAAGCCGCGATACAAAAATATGCAGGCACCGCGCTCAAGTTAGCATCTGGGTTTGCCGCCAACGTTTGGAGTGGTGGTCTCGCAATTTTAAATATTCTTTCGTTGCTCCTGATTACGCCCCTCGTCGCGTTTTACCTGTTACGTGATTGGGATGTGGTGGTGGCCAAGATCGATGGGCTTTTACCGCGCGATGGTGCGCCGACCATCCGAGAACAGTCTCGCAAAATTGATGCAACCCTGGCAGGGTTTGTTCGCGGCCAAGCGAGTGTCTGTCTTGTTTTAATGGTGATTTATGCCGTCGGTCTCAGCTTGGTCGGTCTCAATGCGTCTCTGTTGATCGGGATTGGTGCTGGCGCGTTGGCTGTTATACCGTATATCGGCGCTACGATCAGCCTAATCATCGGTGTTGCCCTTGCCGTTGCGCAGTTTCATCAGGATTGGGTATCCATTCTTCTCGTGGCGCTGGTGTTTATTGTCGGCCAAACACTGGAAAGTTATGTCCTGACGCCGCGTTTGGTCGGTGGTCGTGTCGGCCTGTCGCCCATTTGGATCATCTTCGCCATGCTCGCGGGTGGTTCGTTGTTTGGCTTAACAGGCGTATTGATTGCCCTACCCGTCGCGGCCATCGCTGGCGTGCTTGTTCGCTTTGGGATCGATCAATACATGGACAGCGATTTATACCGTGGCGATGGCGACAGCTCTTCCAAAGGTTCGAGTGAAAATTGACCGCTGAACAGTTGACCCTGTCTTGGGAGCATCGTCCCGCACTTGGCGTTGATGACTTTCTGATTTCAACTTGTAACGAGCGGGCCGTCGCTAAGATCGACGCGTTTCCTGATTGGTCATCGCCTGCACTGATCCTCGTCGGCGCCGAAGGTTGCGGCAAAACCCATCTGCTGCGGGTGTTTCAATCCATGCATGGGGGAACGGTTGTTGCACCAGATAACCTCGTGCCTGAACACATTTCTGAGTTGCCAGAATCAGAAGCTTTTCTGATCGAAGATGTGGCTAAGTGGATTGGCATCAAGGCCCACGAAGAAGCCCTGTTTCATCTCTATAATCGATGCTTTGCCAGCGGCGAGAAATTACTCATTTCATCACGAACTTTTCCCAATCATTGGTACACACTCACCCCTGATTTAGCATCGCGATTAAAATCGGCAGATGTCGCCGAAATTGGCCCGCCGGACGACACGTTACTGATGGCATTATTGGCAAAGCATTTTGCCGATCGCCAGGTGCGTGTGGCACCCGGCGTCATCGAATACGTTACCCCACGGATCGAGCGATCATTTGCCGCCGTCCAATCTTTTGCTGCCGCTGCGGATGCCAAGGCACTTAAGGACAAACGACAGATCACCATCCCCTTAGCCCGCGACGTTCTATCGGCCAACGAATAGTCCTTAACTTGACCCTCAACTTGACCGTGGGTTCGCCGACGATAGAGTGTGAACCAACAAACCAATCAATGGAGAAGAAATATGGATCTGGGTATCGCCGGGAAAAAAGCCATCGTATGTGCAGCGTCTAAGGGGCTAGGCAAGGCCTGTGCAACGTCGCTAGCGCGCGAAGGTGTTGATGTCACGATATGCGCACGGACAGAAGAAACACTCAACGAAACCGCCGAAGAAATTCGCGGCCTCGGCGGCGGCAGCGTGACCGCCATCGCGTGTGATATCACCTCAGATGCCGGTCGTGAAGCGGTCTTAGCGGCATGCCCTGAACCTGATATTTTGGTCAATAACGCAGGTGGGCCACCGCCTGGTGATTTTCGTGATTGGGACCGAGACGATTGGATCAAAGCGGTCGACGCCAACATGCTCACGCCGATATTTCTAATCAAAGCTACCGTCGATGGCATGATCAACCGCAAGTTTGGTCGAGTAGTGAACATCACATCTAGCGCTGTCAAAGCCCCCATCGACATCCTGGGGCTTTCGAACGGGGCGCGTGCTGGTCTCACCGGATTTGTTGCTGGCATTGCGCGTAAAACAGTGCGCCACAACGTAACCATCAATGGTCTGCTGCCGGGGCCGTTTTACACCGACCGACTGATTTCAAATTTGAAAGTCACCGCAGAGAAATCTGGTCAGACGTTCGAAGAAGCCGCTGCAGAGCGGGCCGCAGGCAACCCAGCAGGCCGATTTGGTCAGGCCGAAGAATTCGGTGATTACTGTGCCTATTTATGTTCGGCACAGGCGGGGTATGTCACCGGCCAGAACCTGCTGATGGATGGTGGCAGCTTCCCCGGAACGCTGTAACAGCGACCTACTCGCAGGGAAAAGCACGTCTGAGTTCAATCGCAACCAATACAGCCATGGGCGACGTAATATGCTCGGTCAATTGATCGGTATCGCTCATGCGCTGTAACGCGCTATGGATAAACTCATCCAGAAATTTGGGCGAGACCGGCAACCCTTCTGGCATGCAAAAAAACACTTTGCCGCCGGATGCTTCGGTCGGGGCCTGCACAGCCTGAATGCCATCCATTAAGCCAACGATATAGAAACGCCATTGGGCACGAGCGATCTCGTCGCCATTGTGGGCTTGTTGACGCAAACTCAGATAATCTGCGACCGTTATGTTGGCCTGGGCAGCGTGTGGTGTCGCCAACATCATCAACGTCATGACACAGGCTGTCGCTAATTTTTGGCCAAGCCGCATGCCGGCATCCTTTAAGAACTGAATTTGCTTATCCGCCTGAATATCGCACGCATCTGATAAATGCCCAAACGCAATTCGATCTTGAGCAAGGCGTAAACCAGCGCCAGTCAAAAGCAACAGAAGTTTAATGACGCAAGACGTGCAAATCACCAGGTATTCGTGATAAGATGTTGTTTCGACTGCCATTTCGTTGCTGCAACACAGGAATTCCATGGACGACAACCTACCCGTCGATATTGATATGTCCAAAGACGACCAGAACAAAGCTGATGCGTCAGCCGTTGCTGGCGGCGCGCGATTTTTGAATCGCGAATTGTCCTGGTTATCGTTTAATACACGCGTCCTTGAAGAAGCCGAGAATGAAATGCATCCGCTTCTGGAACGTGTGCGGTTCTTATCAATTTCTGCCGCCAACCTTGATGAATTTTACATGGTGCGTGTTGCCGGCATCAAAGGCCAAATCCGCGCAGGCGTAAGCCAGCCAAGTGATGACGGTTTGACGCCAACCCAGCAGATGGATGCCATTCAACTTGAAACGCATAAGTTGATGACACGACAGCACGAGATTTGGCGCAAATTGCTCGTCGAGCTTGCCAAGGAAGATATCCACGTGCTCGACGGCAAGAACGTCTCGTCAGAAGACATGGAATGGCTCGAAGAAGAGTTCATGGCGCACGTCTTTCCTGTTTTGACGCCATTGGCCGTGGATCCAGCGCATCCGTTTCCGTTCCTGCCCAACCTTGGGTTTTCCCTGGCGCTTGAATTGCGTCGTGATGCGAGTGACGAACAACTTCGCGCGTTGCTACCCATCCCTGCGCAGCTTGAACGATATATTAGGATGCCTGGTCCCGGCATACGCTTCATCCCTCTCGAAGTTTTGGTTCTTCTATTTTTGGACAACATCTTTCCCGATTTCGAATTGGTAGAATGGGGTGCATTCCGGGTTATCCGCGATAGCGAGATGGAAATCGACGAAGAGGCCGAAGACTTGGTGCGGACGTTTGAAAGCGCGCTCAAGCGCCGTCGTCGCGGTTCTGTTATTCGCCTGACATTCAATGCCGATATGCCGGAACAACTAAAAACCTTGGTGATCGGCGAAATGGGAGTAGAAGCCAGCGTGGCGATGCCATTGGAAGGCCCGCTGGGTTTGGTGGATACAAAAGAACTAGTCGTCGATGAGCGTCCAGACTTGTTGTTCACACCATTCAACGCGCGTTTTCCTGAGCGCGTACGTGATTTTGGTGGCGATGTGTTCGCGGCAATTTCAAAAAAGGACATCGTCGTCCATCACCCATATGAAAGTTTTGACGTTGTCGTCCAGTTCGTCCGCCAAGCGGCGCGCGATCCAAATGTGGTGGCGATCAAACAAACGTTGTATCGGACATCAAACGACTCGCCGATTGTGGCCGCGCTGATCGAAGCCGCAGAGGCTGGCAAATCCGTCACTGCGATGGTTGAACTGAAAGCCCGCTTCGATGAAGAAGCCAACATCCGCTGGGCCCGCGATCTGGAGCGTGCAGGTGCGCAGGTGGTCTATGGAATCGTTGATAAAAAAATCCACGCGAAAGTGAATTTGGTGGTCCGTCGCGAGGGTACGAACCTGCAATCATATGTGCACTTCGGGACCGGTAATTACCATCCGATCACGGCCAAGATTTATACTGATTTATCGTTCTTCACATGCGATCCCAGCTTGTGTCGTGATGCTGCGCGCCTGCTTAATTTCATGACCGGGTATGCACAGCCGGCAGAGATGGAAAAGCTGAAGTTTGCGCCGAATACGCTTCGCCCGACGTTAGAGCAATGCATCGACCAGGAAATCGCAAATGCGAAGGATGGAAAGCCATCAGGAATCTGGATGAAGATGAACTCGTTGGTGGATGCAGAATGCATCGAAAAACTATATCAAGCATCGGCAGCGGGCGTGCCCATCGATTTGGTGATTCGCGGGATTTGCTGCTTAAAGCCCGGCGTTCCCGGTTTAAGCGAGAATATCCGCGTCAAAAGTATCGTCGGTCGTTTCCTTGAACACTCCCGGATTTTCTGCTTTGCAAATGGTGAAACGCTTCCGTCTAGACAGGCGAAAGTTTTCATCTCGTCAGCCGATTTGATGCCCCGTAACCTTAATCGGCGAGTTGAAACAATGGTCCCGATTGAGAACGAAACCGTGCATCAACAAATCATTGAAGAGATCATGGTGGCCAATTTCCGCGACCAATCGCAAAGCTGGACGATGAACTCTGACGGTTCCTTTGACCGTGTCACGCGCGGTGATGGCACATCGGCACATATGTACTTTATGACCAATCCAAGCCTGTCAGGACGTGGGTCCGCATCGGAACTAGGCGGTCCAGACCCAAAATCGAAGCGCTACACAAAGAATAAAAAGTAGCGATTGTGAACATCTCTTCATTGACGCGCAAAAATCTGAAACTACGATCACGCTCGTGATTGGAAAAGCTCTCCCTGTTCAGGCGCGCGCCCAGAAAACGACCGGGCGCATAGGTGTCGTTGATATCGGGTCTAACACCGTTCGACTGGTGGTTTACGATGTTCCTGATCGTATGCCCGTGCCCATGTTCAATGAAAAGGCCGAATGCCGATTGGTAGAGGGGCTATCCGAGACCGGCAAATTATCCGAAAAAGGCACAGCGCGCGCGATGGCAAGCCTGGGTCGCTTTGTACAACTGGCCGAATCCATGCGGGTCGATACTCTGGATTTGGTCGCAACCGCAGCGGTCCGCGAAGCATCCGATGGCGAAGCATTCGTCCGCGCGATTGAAGAGACCTTCGAGCACATCACCGTCACAGTTTTGAGTGGCGCCGAAGAGGCAGAACTCTCAGCCCTCGGATTGCTCGTGGGGGTGCCCACGGCAACGGGCTTGTTGGGCGATTTGGGCGGTGGCTCGCTTGACGTTGTCCTATTGAAGAATGGCAAGGGCCTGAAGTACGGGACCTTACCCCTCGGCCATGTTCGGTTGCGCGAATTGGCAGGCGGCAAAATCCGAAAGGCCAACAGCATCATCAAAGAAAACCTGGATCAATCCGAATGGCTACAAGACGCCAAGGGACAGGATTTGTATCTTGCAGGCGGCGTGATGCGGGCGCTTTCGCGCGTGTTTATCGAGCAAATGGACTATCCGCTGCATATCGTGGATCAGTTTTCAGTGCGCAGTGACGAAGCGGCACGGATGGCAAGCCTACTTGCAGGCCTGAGTGCCAGCACATTGAAAAAGATTCCTGCCATTTCGCCGGCGCGCGTCAAAAGCATTCCGTTTGCGGCAGCATCCGTCGCGCAACTTGTCGAGCGCATAAAACCAAAGCGGGTGGTGTTCTCTGGGTACGGCATGCGCGAAGGTCAAATGCTCAAACGCCTCCCACCTGAAATGCGCGAACAAGACCCTTTAATCGCAGGTGCCATGACCTTCGCCGAACGAACAGGCCGCTTTTCGCTGGATGGATCCGAAGTGGCTAATTGGGTATCCCCGCTATTTCCGGATATGGATACAGCTGACGAACGCCGCATTCTGGCCGCATGTCTGTTGTCTGATATTGGATGGAACGAACACCCCGATTACCGGGCAGAGCATGCGTTCTATCGCTGCTTACGTTTGCCATACGCAGGTCTGACCCATGCGGATCGGGTCTTTATCGCAACGTCTGTATACGTGCGTTACAACGGTGATTTTGACGCGCCGTTAGTGAATTCGGTGCAAAGTCTCCTGGCAGAAGACCAACTGAAAAAAGTCGATGGGATCGGACGCGCAATTAGATTGGCACATACCCTGTCGGGCTCTGCACCAGGATTGCTCTCTCGCACGCGACTAGAGCGCAAAGCGAAATCGCTTGTTCTGCATTTGCCGGGTGATACCGCCGTATTTCGATCTGATACCGTTGAGAGACGTTTTCGCGGCCTAACGAAGGTGCTTGGGCTACGTGGGTTAATCAATAAAAAAGCGGTATAGGTTATTCGGCGGCAGCTTCCATCGTCGGCGCATCGACGACCACCACACGATCACCTTTTAACACCAGACATATCTCGGCATTTCGAAGACGCAGCGCATCCTCGCCAAAAACTGAACGACGCCACCCCTTTAGGGCTGGCACGTCCGCCTCTTCGCCAAACGCCGCGATCAATTCAACATCTGCGGTATTCGCAATCAGTTTCACCGCAACGTCAGCGTCGGCAGATTTCATCTTTAGCAAAACTTTGAGCAAATCTGCGGCTGCAGCCGTCCAAGGTGGAAAATCTGGCTTCGCAGCGTGCATTGGCCAATCTGATTTGGGTGCATCCGCACCTTCTTTGATCGCCGCCAATAGACTTTGCCCGCCAGATCCTTCGGCAAGACGCCGCCCCAAGCCACGGGTCTTGGCCAGATCATCGACTGACTTCGGGATGCGATGAGAAATCTCTAACAGTGCCTCGTCACGGAGCACCCGGTTGCGCGGCATATCGCGAGATTTTGCTTGTTCTTCGCGCCACGCAGCCACTTTTTGCAAGACGGACAGTTGCCGCCCTTTGGCTCCACGTGTTTTGATCCGCTTGTAGGCGTCTGCAGGATCGACCAAATAGGTATTTGTGTCTTCAAGAATGTGCATCTCTTCTTGGACCCAGCGTTGGCGGCCGGAAAGCTCCAACTTGCCCGCTAGTATTTCATAACATGGACGCAGATGCGTCACATCGGATAACGCATACTTGACCTGCTTTTCACTGAGCGGACGCAGTTTCCAATCGGTAAAGCGTGAACCCTTGTCGACGCGTCCACCGGTCAGTTTGCTGACAAGGTTTTCATACCCAACAGAGTCACCAAACCCGCACACCATGGCCGCAACCTGGGTGTCAAATATGGGAGTCGGTAATTCGCCTGCGAGCTTCAGAAATATTTCTAAATCCTGACGCGCCGCGTGAAATACCTTCAAGACGCTGGTGTTTGCCATCAACTCGAACAAAGGCGCCAGATCCATACCCGGAACCAATGGATCGACACAAGATGCCTGCTCCGACCCGCCCAGTTGAACCAGACACAGTTCAGGCCAATACGTGCTTTCGCGAATGAACTCGGTATCCACGGTCACATAAGGTTCTTCGGCTAGGGATCTACAGAACGCGGCAAGCGCGTCAGTCGTTGTAATTAAGTCAGTCTTTTCAATCATGCTCGGACGTTACACGCTCTGGGCTGATATCTAAACCGCAATCATGCATCAATGAATGGATTTGCCCGAAAAGCTTCTAGTTTTTCTCCTGCTTCTCTTATCGCAGCCAATTTAGGCCATGTCGATAAGTCGGAGAATTCGTCAACGCGCGCTGTCAGATGTCCTAAATTTGCGGTGATGGCAAAATCCGCATGGGTTGGGGCATCGCCGCAACTCCAACTCGCTTCAATACTGCGTTCCAAAAAATCGAGCGAGGCCCGGATCGAGGCGATATAGGCCTCAATAAACTCAGGGCTTTGCAGGTTTATCGGCCGCCGCACAGTTTCAGAACGCAACTGCACCGCACGTTCAGAAATGCCCGCTGCTATCGCCGCAATTCGTAAAATCTGACGTCTTCGCGCACCGGTCTTGGGTGTCAGGACACGGCCTTCTTCGGCCAGTTCGTCCAGGTAATCGATGATCAGCGCGCTCTCAATCAACGTTTCACCGTCATCAAGGATTAGTGCTGGCACTTTGCCCAAAGGGTTAAGCCGCATGACTTCGGCACGATCTCCAAAAACAGACAAGTTGTGAAGATCAAACGGCAAACCATATTGCGTCATCGTCGCTGCCACACGGCGCACAAATGGCGAATCGAGTTGTCCCACCAATACCAACATTTCTCCTCGCCCTCACTATCTCGCGCCAATGCCTATTTTAGCGGCAAAAAGACATCTGGCTCAATCACTTGCTCAGTATAGCTTTGACAGGGATTCATCAAATAACTGGCCATTCTGAAAATAACCGAGATGGATCGCAACGCCATCAATGATATCTTCTCTTCATCATGTCCAAACAATCTAAGTCCGCCCCGCCGACCAATATACGCCCGCGACAACTCTCAAATGTCGCGATGCTCGGCGTTGTGGCGCTGTTGCTTTTGACCTGCATTATGCTGCGTCGAGACATCTTCACCGATTGGGGACCCGCCGTCTGGTGGGGTGTTTCAGTGACATGCGCGTTCATCGCAGGCTTGTTACTTCATCGCATCTTGTTTCCGACACCCTTGGTGGTGGTCAGCCGCGATTACATTGCCTTTCCATATGCCTTTTCAAAGCCGATCAAATGGTCGCGGATAAAACGTATCGAAGTTGTCAGCGATCGCGCCGGGCTGAAAGATGTCAAAGATCGGTTGATCCTACATCTGAAACGCCCGACAAAGATCAACTGGCGCGCCAAAAAAATCCGGGACAAAATTGGTCTCTCGCCTCAAACCTCGGTCTCTATCGACGTTGACCATGCCTGGCCCTGCCGCGCGGCTGATGCGCGAAAGATCATACGTGACGCTGCCCTGAACCTTGCCAAATTGCCCGATGACGTACACACGTCTGGTCGTGCGACGTTTATGCCTAGAATGGCCATGGGTGGGATCATGGTGGCGATTTGGATGCTTCCGGTTCTCAGCCACGCCACAGGGTTTGGATTACCCCGTGTGTTTTCCAAGGGCATGGGACATTACCAGTCGGGCGATATTGTTGCGGCTCTGCCCCATCTCAGAAACGATGCCCGCGCCGGCGACCCAGAGGCGGCTTACGTATTGGGTTTATTGTATTCCAATGGCGATGGCGTGGACCGCAATCTGTCGATGGCTCTGGGATGGTTTCAGCGTGCTGCCACGCATGGCTCGGAAGATGCGGCATTCCAACTGGGGAACGCGTACCGCCTTGGATTAGGCACACCACAAGACATCAAAAAAGCGATAATGTGGTACACGCGTGCCGCCGATGACGGCATTCCACAAGCAGCACACGCATTGTCCCGTATCTATCGCATCGGCGATGGCGTCAGGCGGGATTATGCGACGGCAATCCACTGGTTGGAGAACGCCGCGTCGCAAAGCTATGTCCCCGCGTATCATGAGTTGGGGCGTTTACACATGGACGGAGTTGGTATTTCCAAAGACCCAAACCGGGCCGCGCACTACTTTGAGCTTGCCGCCGACAAGGGGCATATTCCGGCCCGCTTTGATTTGGCAGAACTTTTGTTGAGGGGCGGCCCAAAGGAAAAAGCCATGGGAGCCGATCTGTTACGGAGCGTCGCCGAAAATGGATTTGCGCCCGCGCAACGTCGCTTGTCTCAACATTTATATTCAGGGCGAAATTTTTCGCGCGATCTGATCAAGTCGTACAAATGGATCACGTTGGCAGCACGTTCTTGGCCCGAAAACGGGCGGACCGAACTGGTTAATGAATTGCTGGGGATCGAACGGGCCTTAACGCCGGATCAACTGGCCACCGCTAAAGCTGAAATCCGAGCGTGGAAACCATCATCTCTTTAAGCAATCGTTGTGACCTTACCCTTTTGAAGCGATATTCCCCGTGTTAAGACCCGCCCCATGTTAAGCGTTCAAAACATCACCTATCGGATTGCCGGGCGAGTCTTGTTAGAAAATGCCAGCTTATCCGTTGAGCGCGGCCAAAAATTGGGCCTGATTGGCCGTAATGGAACGGGCAAGACCACCCTTTTCAAAATGATTTCGAATGTCGTTCAAGTCGACGACGGAGAAATTCAACTTCAGCGTGGCGTTCGTTTGGGCCAAGTGGCACAAGAGGCTCCCGCGACCGATAAATCGCTCATCGAAACGGTTTTGGCTGCAGATGAAGAACGGGCGTCCCTTTTGGCGGAGGCCGAGACCGCAACCGACCCGATGCGGATCGCAGAGATACACAATCGCTTATCCGACATTGACTCAGAACGGGCTCCAGCGCGTGCCGCACGTATTTTGGCCGGCCTGGGATTTAACGAAGCCGCACAGCATCGCCCGTGCGCCGAATATTCCGGTGGCTGGCGGATGCGGGTTTCCTTGGCCGCCGCATTGTTCGCACGCCCGGATTTTTTGTTGCTGGATGAACCAACCAACCATCTCGACCTTGAAGCCGCACTGTGGCTAGAGCAATACCTGCAGAACTGGGACGGGACGTTGCTTGTCATTTCTCACGACCGTCGGTTCTTGAACGCCATCGTCGAAGGCATCATTCATCTGTCGCAATTCAAGCTAACCCGCTATCAGGGCAACTATGACCGATACGAGCGCACACGCAGAGAGCGCCTGGAACACGAGGCCAAATCACGCGAGCGTCAAGAAGCAGCCCGTGCCCATATCCAAAGCTTTGTAGATCGCTTTCGGGCCAAGGCCACAAAAGCCAAACAGGCGCAATCCCGATTGAAGATGCTGGATCGGATGCAGCCGATTGCCGCGGTTATCGAAGAAAAGACCATTCAGTTTAATTTCCCCGATGCCGCATTACCGGCCCCACCGCTGATTGCCATTCAGAACGTCGATGTCGGATATGAACCCGGCAAACCAATTTTGCGGGATTTGGACTTAAGGATTGATCCCGATGACCGGATCGCGCTAATCGGTGCCAACGGGAACGGTAAATCGACATTGGTGAAGCTTCTCAGCGATAAGCTGAAACCGGAAAGCGGCCAAATAATCAAAGCCCCCAAGATCGAAGTCGGCTATTTCGCGCAACATCAAACAGACGAATTGCGGCTTGATGAAACCCCCTTTGATCACGTCGCGCGGATGTTGGATGAAAGCCGCGAAAGCAGTCTCCGGGGGCATCTGGGTCGATTTGGGTTTTCTGGTGATCGCGCGGAGACCAAAGTTGAAAGCTTGTCAGGTGGTGAAAAAGCGCGACTGCTTTTTGCGCTGATGAGCTGCGGCAAACCAAATATCTTGTTGCTGGATGAACCAACGAACCACCTGGACGTGGATGCGCGCGAAGCGTTGGTCCATGCGCTGAACACATTCGAAGGGGCCGTGATCCTGGTCAGCCACGATGCGCACTTGCTTGAACTGGTGGCGGATCGATTATGGTTGGTCGATGAAGGCACGTGCCAACCCTACGAGGGGTCGCTTGATGATTACGCGTTGGAGCTCCGCTCCAAACGTCGCGATGCACGGCAAAACAACAAAGGCGATATGACCGGGGATGCGCCTAAGGAAAACAAGAAACAAGCCCGAAAAGAACGCGCCGAACAACGCCAAGCCACGGCAAAGTTACGCAAATCCGTTCAAGAAGCCGAAAAACGGATGGCCAAATTAGAAGAGCAGAAAAAGACCTTGGAGTCGAAGTTGGCCGATCCAAATATCTATAACGGGTCGACCAAAGATTTAATGGAACTTCAGGTCAAACACGCCGAGGTCAAGGACGCCATGAACGAAGCGGAGATGGCCTGGTTGGAAGCGCAAGAGGCCCTGGAGGGGGCGGCGTAACGCGATGGGCGTGACGTTCACAGATGACCTGGGAACGCGCCACGAGGTTTCCAAAAATTCACGCATATTAAGTCTGGTACCCAGCATCACGGAATTGTTTTTTGATCTGGGCTTAAGCGATCAACTTGTTGGCCGTACGCAGTACTGTATCCATCCAGCGGACGAGATCGAACGTATACCGTCGGTCGGTGGCACTAAAAAAATCAACATGGCAAAAGTCAAAACTGCCGCACCCACGCACGCCATTCTGAACGTCGATGAGAACCCCAAGTCGATGGCCGATGATCTAAGTGAACTTGGCATACAGGTCATCGTCACCCATCCGATGCGGCCCCAAGACAATATCAATCTATTTACTTTGATCGGTGGTATCTTTAATCGCCCTGAACAGGCGCAGGCGTTGACAGATAAATTTAGTTCAGAGCTTGGGCACTTGGAACAATCCGATGAGCGTTTGCCCAAAAAAGTTCTATATTTGATATGGAAAGATCCATGGATGGCGGTATCAGCAGAAACCTATGTCGCCAACACACTCCAACTTTTGAACTGGCAAATCTCCACGCCCGGCATGTTGGATGGGCAAACTGGCGATGCCGCAAGGTATCCGAAAATTGAGATAACCAACGAAAACCTCAATGACGTCGATTTGATTTTGTTTTCCAGCGAGCCCTATTCGTTCGATCAGACCCATATCAGCGAATTCCAGACTGCCTTTCCTGATCATGTCCAAAAAGCCCATATCATCGATGGCGAGATGACGTCGTGGTACGGTTCGCGCGCGATCACCGGCCTCTCCTATCTGCGCACATTTGCGGAACGTCTTTGATGATTGGGGCGAGCGTCCGATTATCCGCACTCTATGGCGGCATGTTCCTGGTCATCGGTATCATGATGCCATTTTGGCCTGTGTGGCTCGAAGCCAAGGGCCTCTCATCAACTGAAATCGGGATGGTGATCGCAGCCGGTAGTATCGTCCGCGTACTTATTGGCCCCCTTGCCGCCCGGATCGCTGATCGGACGGGCGAGCGAAAGCGCCCCATGATCGTGCTTTCGATCCTGGGCATGCTGATGTTTCTGCCCTTCGCGTTGGTCGACAGTTTTTGGGCCATCATGATCTTACAGGCGCTGTTCGCAGGCATGTTTGGGCCGATGATGCCACTTAGCGAAAGCCTAACCATGGCTGGCGCCAAACACGATGGATTGGATTATGGGCGGATCAGGTTATGGGGCTCCGTCACCTTTATCATCGGTGCATCAGGGGTCGGTTATTTCCTGAAAGGCGCAGACCCATCATTAATTTGGACGGCCATCGCCATCGCTTTTGGTGTTTTCGCTGTCGCCACACTGTGTGTCCCTGATTATCGGGTCGCCCCTGGTAAACCGGATAGTACACCCGTTCGACAAGTGCTCCGCGACAAAACATTTTTGATTTTTATCGCGGCCACCGCCTGCGTTCAGGGATCGCACGGCTTGATGTACACGTTCGGCACCCTCAATTGGCAACGCATTGGTTTTGACAATTTCACTATTGGATTGCTGTGGGCCGAGGGTGTGGTCGCCGAGGTGATATTGTTTGTGTTCGCGGCTGGCGCCGTACGTAAAATTGGCCCAGCCCGATTGATCGCCTTGGCGGGGCTCGCGGCCCTCATTCGTTGGACGGTGATGGGACTGACCGAAGATTTATGGCTCACCATCGCACTTCAACTGTTGCATGCTTTCACGTTTGGCGCCGCGCATTTAGGTGCGATCTTCTTCATCGCAGAGCGCATGCCTGAAGATGTCTCGGCAACCGCACAGGTGCTTTATGCCCTAACGGTGTCTGGCATCGGGATTGGCCTGACGAGTTATTTATCCGGGCATCTTTTCGAAGCCTACACCGGTCAGGCATTTTTCGCGATGGCGATCATGGGAGGCATCGGCATGTTACTGGCGTGGAGCATTCGACGCCGAAAATAAGGTTGGACTGGTGCCTAGGCGACGAGACCTCGTTCACGAAATTCGGTGATGTCTTCGTCTGAAAATCCTGCAGCCATCAAGACTGCATCTGTATGTTCCCCCAATGCGGGTGCAGGGGTTCGAAATGTGCCCGGGGTTTCCGATAGATACGGATGAATATTATGCATCGGCACAATGCCGAGTTCTTCGTCGGGCACTTCAACCAATACACCGCGTTCCTGCACATGCGGATCTTCAAGGATATCAGCTGCATTGTAGATTGGTGATGCGGTGACTCCTGCGTCGCCAAAGATTTCCAAGACTTCCGATTGATCACGCTCGGCCACCCAATCAGCAACGATATCATTCACTTCGTCGCGGCGTTTGACCCGCTCTTCATGCTTAGCGAAACGCGGATCGTCGATCATGTCGGCACGACCGATGGTCCGAAATACACGCTCTGCCATTTGCTGAATAGATGCCGATAATGCGACATACTTTCCATCGCGGGTCGTATAAACGTCCCGTGGCGCGGATGTGTTGGATCGATTGCCGACTCGTTCCCCAACCTTTCCTGTCACTTTGTAATCCATCGCAGCCGGGCCAAGCGTGGACAAGATCGGCTCCAACAAAGACATATCGATGATTTGCCCCTGCCCACCTTTCAACTCGACCTCGCGCAATGCAACCATGGTTGCATACGCCCCCTGTAGGCCTGCAATCATGTCGGCCATGGCGATGGGCGGTAACAATGGTGGTCGATCTGGAAACCCATTTCGATAGGCAAAGCCTGACATCCCCTCGACCAGTGATCCAAACCCGGGCCGCTCGCGGTAGGGCCCTGTTTGTCCGAAGCCAGATATGCGCACGATGATCAGCTTTGGGTTCCGTGCGTGCAGTTGTTCCGGCGACAAACCCATTTCTTCGAGGCGTCCTGGTCTGAAGTTCTCGACAAACACGTCAGCTTGCTCGACCAACTTCAGCACAACATCTGCCATTCCCTCGGCGCGGAAGTCGATGGCGACACTTTTTTTATTGCGGCAATAGGCTTTCCAGAATGTGGCGATACCACTTTGCGACCATGCGCGCAGCGGATCTCCCACACCCTTGGGCTCGATTTTGATCACCTCGGCACCAAAATCGCTCAACTGATGGGTCAGCATGTTGCCTGATACCAATCGGCAAAGATCCAGCACCCGCACCCCCTCTAAGGGGCCGGTGGCCGAGGGATCAAAGTCACGTTTTTGCATCTAAAACCTATATCGTTGCGATGGGGGTCACCGGCGAACCGACGGCACCCGGCAAACACAACGGCGGTGCGGTCAGTAAAAAGCGGCTACGACCTTGTTCACGCAACGCCCTGGCAAGCGGACCCAGCAACCACAGTTCGCCCAGATGAACGCCCAAACGGAACAGACAATGACGGTGGATCGGCAATCGGGAACAACCGCCCTGGGTTTCGCCGTAACCTTTTGAATCTTCGACAGCCATATTATCCGACACCAGTGCAACCACACCGCTATCGGTAATCCACTGCAGGAGCTTGTCGTCATATCCGTTGAGGACACCGCACGAAGAATGCAGCTTTTCCGCGTCGGGGTTGCCCGCCATTTCTAAAATCATGTCATCCCAACCGGTGTGGAATAAAAAGAAATCCCCCTCTTCAACCGTGATTTTATCCGCATCCAACATGCGCATCAGTTCGTCATAACCGACAACCACACGTTCTGTGCCGATGTGGGGTACCATATCCAAAATCACACCCCGACCTTGCATCCCTGCGTTCGCCATCCCAGCAACCGAAAGTGCGCGGGCACCCATGCCATCAGGATGTTCGGGGCCAAGGATATGCTCGTCGGGGCGGTAACCGTTGTAATAGACGCGTTCGGCCTTGCCATCGCCATCGGCATCAAACATCGATCCGACATGCGCAAAGCTGTCCCACTGGGTCGAATATTGATTCCAAATGGTCGTGCATTCATCAGAAGACACATCCATGTTGCCTTCTTGGTAATCCTGCCAGGCCATGTTGTAATAAATGCCATCGCCCCCGGGCGGGTGATTGACCACACCAAACTGCGGTGGAAAGCGTTTTGGGTTCACGCTGTTGCCACCCGGTAAATCAAGCGGCAACGACAAACAAAATGAATCTCCCGTTTGCACTTCGGCAACGGCTGCTTTGACTTTGTCGGGTGTCAAAAGATTCACCCGACCCAGTTGATCGTCGTCACCCCAGTCGCCCCAGGTCGATCCTTCTGGTCTATTCACCCAACGCTTCGCCATGTTTTAATCTCCCGTTTATCAGCCGTGCTTATTTATCAATTGGCTTTGTTTTCCCAACCGCGCTCTGTTTGCTGCCAATACGTCAATGTGTGACCGGCAACCTTATAAATTTTCCATCGTTCTCTGGCGGCTGCGACAACGTCATCATTGTGACCATCAAAAATCTCAAAACATCTCTCAAAATCGGCCACGCGATCGGACGTCGCCCCGTCTGCCAAAAACAGAAACGTAGAATCGTTCGCGTTGTCGTCTTCGGTCGAAATCAGGATGGGGTGATCAGATGGATCACCAGCCGAAGGTTTGCCATGGGGTAACCAGGACGATTTATCGAAAGTCCACAACAAATCATCGATAGACGCGACCCGCTGATCGCTGCCCAAAACCACCAGCGCACGCTTTCCCGCCTGCATGGTTTTCGTCAGCAACTGGGGTAAAGCCTGTTCCAGGCCGCTTCTGGTCAGATGATAAAATCCGATGTCGGTCATGCTAGAAATCTAGACCAACGGGGCGGCGCGAGCGAGTCTCCACCACCCCTTTTGTCTCTAAATCACTCGTAGTGATCAGCAACAACGCGTTCAAGCAAGCGAACGCCAAAACCTGTTCCACCGCGTGGAACAACAGCCGTATCTTTTTTCGACCAGGTCACACCTGCGATGTCCAAATGGACCCAAGGCGTATCTCCGACGAATCGCTGCAAGAACTGCGCAGCGGTAATAGATCCGGCTCCACGCCCTGCACCAATATTCTTCATATCGGCAGCGTCGGTGTTCAACGCCTTGTCATATTCCTCGCCAAGCGGGAAGCGCCATACCCGCTCGCCCACAGTCTCACCCGCTTGAAAAATCTTGTCGGAAAGATCGTCATCATTGGCGAACATACCCGCACGTTCGCTGCCCAGAGCGATGATAATCGCACCCGTCAGCGTGGCCAGGTCGACCATAAACTGCGGCTTATACTTGGTGTTCACGTAATGCAGCACATCACACAAAACCAAACGCCCTTCGGCATCGGTGTTCAAAATTTCAATGGTTTGGCCAGACATGGATTCAACAATGTCACCCGGGCGCGTCGCATTACCATCGGGCATGTTTTCAACTAGGCCAACGGCTCCGATGACGTGACATTTGGCCTTGCGACCAGCCAGAGCTTTCATCAGACCGGAAACAACACCGGCACCACCCATATCCCATTTCATGTCATCCATGCCAGCAGCGGGTTTCAAGGAAATGCCGCCGGTATCAAAGCAAACCCCCTTGCCGATGAAAGAAATCGGCTTGGATTTTTTCTTCTGCGCAGCGGGCAGGCCATTCCATTCCATGATCACCATTTGGCTTTCGCGGGCACTGCCATCCCCTACAGATAACAACGAGCCCATACCCAGTTTCCGCATTTGGGATTCACCCAAAATAGTCACCTTAACACCCAGTTTCGTCAGATCTGTTTTGAGGCGTTGGGCGAACTCTTTAGGGTACAAAATGTTCGGTGGCTCGGATACCAAATCACGGGTGAAGCTGACACCCTCGGCCACTTTGGCAAGTTGCGCATATGCTGACTTAGCCGACGCTGACCCACCACATTTGAAGGCCATCGATTTGATGTTGGGTTTCTTATCTTTGGTCTTTTTGGTTTTGTACTTCGCAAATTCATAGGACCGCAGTGTCGCGCCAAAGGCCATCGCAGATGCAATTTCAGCGGCCGTTTGTTTTGACCCGGTCACTGCGTCCACGTGGACATCGGCAGCACCTGCCGCTTTTTTCAATGCGCCATAGATCGCGCCGCCGATATCCGTCGCCTTTTCCGGGGTGAGTTCATCAGCCTTGCCTAAGCCAACACACAGCACGCGATCAATCGCCCCATCCCCTGGCGACAGAACCGACATGGTCTGGCTTTTTTTACCTTCGAAGTTCGCTGTCTTAGCTGCGCGGCCAAGCGCACCACCCAGCTTCTTATCCAGCGCTTCGGCGGTCTTGGTCCAGGCGGCACCATCCGTTGCAAAAACGACGACGGTTCCTTTTTTCGGCGCGCTTGCGTTCGCGAATGAAATCTTCATGCGGTCCTCTCTGATAGACGTGAAATTGAATTCTTCTCTGAAGCGAGTGTATCGCGAGACGCCCAGCGTTCAAGGGCGCAAGTCTGTATAAATGTTTAGCTTCAGGGACATTTTTGGGCGTTCTGGTCCGCCTCGGCCATTTCAGATTCGACAATCTCTGCGGCTTCGGAAACAGACACCTGCTCGCCATTGTTGCGGCGAAGCAGCCAGAATACGCCTCCTGGTATCATCATAATAATGGCAATTAAACCCAGCGTCAGTGACATGACCAATGCAGCGTCTGACGGCACACCGACAAGGGCAAAGGCCGTAACCATCGCCCCTTCGCGCACGCCCCAGCCTGCAATGGAAATCGGAATGGTCGTCGCCAAAATCACAGGCGGCATCAGAACCATGCAATCAAGCCAAGTGATTTCAACATCAAGGCTGCGACCGATCAAATACACACATAGGGCAATGACCACGTGGGTCGAGATCCCCGCAATCACCACCAAAATCGCGTTGATGGGCCGCAAAAATAATTTCCGCGTATCCCCTGCCAGTTCAGAAAGACCGCGCACGATTTTGAATCGGGACAGGCTTTCAGGTAACCGATCCAAGAACATGATGAAGGCGATACCGCCGATAGCGGCAGCGGCGACCGTCAACAACGCAAGCTGCGTCAGCATCTGCCCGTTGGCATCTAGCTTGGGTAAGAATACGGGTTGAACCGCAGCGACCAGGACGACAAGTCCGACAATCGTGATCACCCGTTCCAACATCACACCATTGATGGCTTTGCCGAGTGGGCATCCGTCTTTGTAGGTCAAATAAATTCGCACCGGGTCACCACCCACCGAAGATGGTAGCGCTTGGCTAAAGAATCCACCAATCCAAAACAGTCGGCATAATTCTAGCCAAGGCAGCGGCGCCTCAATCGCGCGCATCACGACCCACCAGCGCGCACCGGCGACGCCAACTTGAAAAACAATAACAGATGCTGCGGCAGCCAAGATCATAAAGTCTGCGGCCAACACACGATCTTTGGCCGCCCCTAGATCAACATTGGACAGCAAAAACCAGATCAGGCCGCCAGAAATTGCGACCTTTAGGGCGATCAGTATGTTCTTTTTGGTCATGAAGCTAGAACCCCAACGCGACGCATGAGGGGCGTTTAGCAGGTGATGCAAGGATTGTCACGAAGCTTGGGCAGGTGGAGATTGACGAAACTTGAGTGGCACCCTCTTTCGGCCCCAATCGCCCGGCTTTTCCTCGAATACACCGGCCAGCTGGGTTCCACACTTTTGACAGTCAGACAGATGATTCCCGCCGAAATCCAGGTTCCACTCAGACAATTGATGCCAATCGCGGCCGATCAGCATATGGCCACAATTATGGCAATAGGTGCTTTGCGTCGGTTTGTGGTGGATGTTGCCGGTATACACATATCTGAGCCCGTTCTTGAGCGCGATATCGCGGGCGCGAATTAGGGTTTCCGGCGGAGTGCGTTCTTTATCCAACATTTTCCAGTCGGGATGGAATGCCGTGAAATGGATTGGCACGTCTGCACCTAGGTTTTCCATGATCCACTGGGTCATCTCTTCGATCTCTTGCTCGCTGTCGTTTTCATGCGGAATTAGCAGATCCGTAATCTCGAACCAAACATCCGTTTCGTGCTTCAGATACTTCAACGTTTCCAAAACAACCGCCAGATCAGCGGAACAAAGCTTGCGATAAAACTCCTGCGTAAAGGCTTTCAAATCAATGTTGGCGGCATCCATATGGCGGAAAAACTCCTCTCGGGGTTCCTCGCATATGTATCCCGCCGTCACGGCAACGTTTTTAATACCCCGTTCATGGCACGCTTGGGCGACATCAACGGCATATTCCAGAAAAATCACCGGGTCGTTGTAAGTATAGGCAACGGAACGGCATCCACTTTTGACCGCTGCCTCTGCAATCATTTCTGGCGACGCCTGGGATTGAAGCTTATCGAATTCGCGTGACTTCGAAATATCATGGTTCTGGCAGAACGAGCACGTCAGATTACAGCCCGCCGTCCCAAAACTCAGGATGGGTGTGCCCGGCAAAAAATGATTGAGGGGTTTCTTTTCAATCGGGTCAACACAAAATCCACTGGACCGACCATAGGTCGTCAGCACGATTTGGTCGTCCTCGCGCATCCGAACGAAGCACAAGCCCCGCTGCCCTTCGCGTAGCTTGCAATAGCGTGGACAGACATCGCACTGTATGCGACCGTCATCGATTTTTTGCCAGTATTTGGTTGGGACAATACTCATTCCCAATTATCGCATATTTTTAGAAAATTAGAACCTCAACGCATCCAGTGCTTCCTGCGCTTCTTCGTCTGTCCACTGGCGAACAGGTGTCGGTGCGGCTTCGCGCCCGATGGGCAGGAACGTCCCTTCCCCCGGTTCATCAAGGATCACTGTGCCCTGTGTCGAGGTAATAGCGACTGCACCATCGTAAATTTGAAAACCGTAGTGCGGGACCCCCGGGGGCATACCAACGGTCAGTTCCCCAAAGATCACTTCGGTCCCGCGAATACCGATGGTGGCCACGGGTGTCGCGAGCGCCACATTTCGGGGGATCGCTTTTCCAACTTTTCCGGATACATATCCGAATACACCCTGCACGAATTTGAGGGATTGAGACCCACTCTCTGGCTCCGCACCTGCCGGTGTATAGATCATCTCATCGACCAGAACTTCGGCATTCTCGCCCAAGGTCAATGTTGATTGGTCCTGAAATCGCACAATCATACGCGACCCATTGCCGGTTTTTAAAATGTCGCCAACCAGGATCATTGAGCCTGTCGATACAACTGTTTCGCCTGCTGTATCGGTGCGACTTGCCGGGCCTTTTAGGCGCTCAATCATTCCGACTGCCTCAGCAGCGCTCAAAAGGGGCGCGTATGCAAAACACAGCAGCAGTGATGCCAAAAAGGCGAACGTGATCTTTCTCATATTCATTAGGTCCATTTTTTATGAAGTTTTTGATTCCTACATCAGGAAACAACGGCGTGTCTTTATCAGCAATTACTTAAGCCCATCTGACCAATTGTACATTGGGGATTCCCTCAGTTTTCAACGATTTTGAGTCGACTTTTTTACATTTGCTCATCGCACGACATTCACTCAGCCATGAAAGCACGTTAAGATAGCCGGATCATTCAATGGAATCTGGATCCCATGAACACGATTAGAAAAGCCGCCGTCGCAGGCACGTTTTACCCAGATGATGCAGATGTCCTCCGACGTGAGGTGCGCAAGCACATGGCAACAGCCATCGGCAATGATGGTAAGCGCATCCCAAAGGCCATCATCGCACCACATGCCGGATATCGGTTTTCGGGTGATGTCGCGGCCAGTGCTTACACACTGCTAAAGCCCCTGGCCGACACAATATCGCGCGTGATCCTGATGGGACCATGCCATCGCGTCGCTGTACAGGGGCTGGCTTTATCGGGCGCGGATTATTTTGAAACACCGCTGGGTCGGGTCGAAATCGATAAGTCAGCAGAGGCCAAAGTCGCTGACTTACCCCAGGTCAGTGTGTTTGCGCCCACGCATGAACAAGAACATTCGCTGGAAGTTCACGTACCGTTTCTCCAAGAAATCCTGGGGGATTTTAAGTTGGTACCATTTGTCGTTGGGGAAACATCACCAGCTGCCGTCGCCGAAGTACTTGAGAAACTCTGGGGTGGCCCGGAAACAGTTATCGTCATTTCTTCTGATCTGAGCCATTTTCTGGATTATGACGCGGCCCAGCAGATCGACCAACGTACGTGCGACGCCATCGAAGGGTTGGACCCAACGAAGATCGAGCGCAACGGCGCTTGCGGGCGGTTCCCCGTGGGTGGATTGCTACATTATGCCAAAGCGCATGGGATGAAAGTTGAAACACTGGATGTTCGTAATTCCGGCGACACTGCTGGTAACAAAGACCGTGTTGTCGGTTATGGGTCTTGGGCATTTTACGAAGATGCCAAAAAGCCCCGCGCACAACCGATAAAAATCACCGTGAAACGCCCGGATACCAAACGAAATCCTAAGAGTACAACGGCGGAAAACTTTGAAGCACAGACAAAACAGTTGCTGCGCGATCATGGAGATCGGCTGATCGACATTGCCATCGCTTCGATCCGCCGTGGATATGACAAAGACGCGCCGAAACAAGTCACGCTGGAAAACATTCCAGCGGCGTTGCGCGAAAACGGGGCGTGCTTTGTGACATTAAAAACAGCCAAGAACCAATTACGCGGGTGCATCGGCTCGCCGGTTGCGCATCAACCGTTGGTCGTGGACGTGGCGACCAATGCACACAAGGCCGCGTTTAAGGACCCACGCTTTAAACCAGTCACAGCCAAAGAGTTCGAGACACTTCGTTTGTCGATATCCGTCTTGAGCCCGCAAGCGCCCATGACCATCGCTGATGAAATGGATTTGCTACACCAACTTCGACCCGGTGTGGATGGTTTGGTGATTATGGATGGGAATCGTCGCGCGCTTTTCTTGCCATCGGTTTGGGAGCAACTGCCGGATCCCAAGACATTTCTGGCTCACCTGAAACGCAAGGCCGGGATGGCCGAGGACCACTGGTCGCCTGATTTTAAAGCCAACAGGTTTATCGCCGAAGAAGTGTACGCGCCCTATCCCTTGCCAACGGGTTGACTTGGCCAACTGACTACACCAGTTGACTTGCGCTGATACCGGCGTAATTGTCCGGCGTACTTCACATTTAATTTCACAAGGGACGTATTCCATGCCGTTGAACATCACCGTTGGCCTATCAGAACAAATCGGCGAGATCGCACGCCGCGCGGGTCGCGTGATCATGGATATCTATCGCACGGATTTTGACGTCGAGGCCAAGGGCGACTCGTCCCCAGTAACCAAAGCCGATAAAGAGGCCGAAGATTTGATCTTTCGGTCCATTCGCGAGGGTATCACGTCTGAATATCCAATGGTCGGGGAAGAAGCCGCATCCGCTGGTAACATTCCTGATATTGCAGGCAGACCATTCTGGATTATTGATCCGCTGGATGGGACCAAAGAATTCGTTTCCAGAAACGGCGAGTTCACCGTCAACATCGCGCTTGTTGAAAATGGCCTGCCCGTGTTGGGTGTGGTGCACCTGCCGGTAACGGACGACACCTATATTGGTACCCGTGCCGGTTCATTCGCGCAGTACGGTGGCAGCGGCACGGCGGGACAAATCCAATGTCGCAAGCCCGCCGCTGATGGATTGGTTGCCATCGCATCACGCAGTCACGGCAGCGAAGCCGTCGAGAAATACCTAGAGGGATTGCCTGTTAAAGAGCGGATCGGCGCAGGGTCGAGCCTGAAATTTTGTCGCGTCGCCGAGGGCAAAGCCGATATTTATCCGCGCTTTGGCCCGACAATGGAATGGGATACCGCCGCTGGCCATGCAGTTCTAATGTATGCTGGAGGCGAAGTCGTCAAAGAGGACGGTACACCGCTACAATACGGCAAGCCAGGTTTTCGCAATCCGTTCTTCATCGCCCGCGGCCCCGGCGTGCCCGAACCCACAACCTGAATTATGCCAAACCCCGCCCCCATCGTTCCGTGCGATGAACGGAATATTCGAACCGCCGCCGATATCATTTCGGCTGGGGGCCTTGTCGCGTTCGGCACCGAAACCGTTTATGGTTTGGGTGCGGACGCCACCAATGCCGAGGCCGTGGCCAAGATATTCGCCGCCAAGGGCCGCCCAACATTCAATCCACTGATTTCCCATGTGACCAACTTAAATGCGGTGACAAACATTGGGCATGTAACGGAAATCGCCACCAAGGTCGCTAACACTTATTGGCCCGGTCCCCTGACTTTGGTTCTGCAAAAGACAGATACGTGCAATGTAACCAAACTGACAACAGCCGGCCTAGACACAGTCGCTATACGTATCCCAGGCCGGGACATCGCCCGCGATTTTCTGAATGCCTGCGGGGTGCCCATCGCAGCCCCCAGTGCCAATGCATCGGGTGGTATCAGTCCAACGCAGGCCACACACGTGGCTTCGTCGCTGCCAGTGCCCGACGAAGGTGGCCCTGTCCTGATTTTGGACACAGGGCCATGCGATGTCGGATTAGAATCCACCGTATTGGATTTATCGACAGAGACACCGACGCTGCTACGGCCCGGTGCAGTAACGCGCGAAGACATCGAACAACTGATTGGACCAATTGCACTGGCAGGCACGGACGACAAGACACCAAAATCCCCGGGAATGCTCAGTCGCCATTACGCACCCGCCACACCGCTTCGCACGGATGCAGTGGATCAACAGACAGGCGAAGTCGTACTCGGTTTCGGGCAGACGGACATCACAGTTGATTTAAATCTCAGCGAAACCGGCGACCTGCTGGAAGCATCCGCCAATCTTTTCGATATGCTGCATCGGCTTGATGCCCTGAATGCCAGCGGCATCGCGGTCACACCCATCCCAAAAATGGGCCTTGGGCACGCCATCAACGACAGATTGAGACGCGCCGTCGCCAGATAATCGCATCATCGCATTTATCGATACAGCTATCGGCTTGATCATTTTTCCTCACCCCATCAATATCTCGGCATGACTGACAGAAACCAAGCACTGCAAAACATCAGAGATCACCTCGGCGACAGCGGCGTGGTCGAAGACCCGGCGCAACTCGATGCTTACAACACGGAATGGCGCGGCCTTTACAAAGGCACCGCGACGTTCGTGGCGCGTCCGGCCAACGTTGAGGAATGCGCGTTCGTCATTAAAACATGTACGGAAAACGATATCCCTGTGGTCCCGATGAGCGGCAATACAGGACTTGTCGGCGGGGCCATCGCCGAAGAGTCAGAGGTTGTGATTTCGACCGAACGGATGAACGAAATTCATGCCATTGATCCGGTAAACGGAACGATGACGGTGGGAGCCGGCTGCATCCTGGCCGATATCCAACGCGCCGCTGACGAAGCTGGAAAACTCTTCCCCCTCAGCCTCGCCGCCGAAGGCAGTTGCCGGATTGGCGGCAATCTATCGACCAACGCAGGCGGCACCAACGTGTTGCGATATGGAAACGCACGCGATCTTGTGCTGGGTTTGCAAGTCGTGCTGCCGAATGGTGAGATCATGGACGGGCTGAAAGGCCTTCGCAAAGACAACACGGGGTACGAGCTCAAACATCTGTTTATGGGCGCTGAAGGCACACTTGGTATCATCACGGCTGCTGTCCTGAAACTGTTCCCGAAACCACGTCAAAGACAAACTGCGCTCATCGCGCTCAGTGATATCGATCAGGTGATCTCACTGTTTTCGCGTGCATCAGATGCGGTTGGCGATGCGCTCTCGGGTTTCGAATATATGAACCGCCTCAGCCTTTGGGTGACGTGCGAGCATACGGATGGCATTCGCGACCCGTTTGACGCGCCGCATGATGCGTATGTGTTGATGGAATTAACCTCTCCCCGCCCTGGCAACGATCTGCGCGATGCCATGGAAAAATTCCTCGAAGACGCGTTCGAAGCGGGTGAAGTCGAAGACGCCGTGTTCGCCGAAAGCGGCCAGCAAATGGACGAGCTTTGGCACATTCGCGAAACCATCCCCGAGGCTCAGGGCCATGAGGGTGGATCGATAAAGAACGATATTTCTGTACCGGTGTCGAAAGTGCCCGAATTCACCAAGCGCGGCGACGCCATCGTTGAATCCATCATCCCCGGCACCCGTCCCATGACCTTTGGTCATATCGGTGATGGCAATTTGCACTACAACTTGTCGCAACCCAAAGATATGGACCGCGAAGAATTCCTGGCGAAATGGCATGACGTCACCGATCCGCTGAATGATCTGATCCATGAATTGGACGGTAGTTTCTCGGCGGAGCACGGGGTTGGGAAATTAAAACGCGAGGAACTGGTCCGCTTTAGCTCACCCGTTGAAATCGAATTGATGCGCCAGATCAAAGCCGCGTTTGACCCCAAGGGGCTGATGAACCCGGGCAAGGTTCTTTAGCTTCATTTTCCTCTGTTTCCAGGAATCACTTACTTACGAACGATCAAGCGACCAATTCAAAGGGCTGTCGTCCAGTTGCCACACCCCCTTATCGAGCGCCCGACTACCATCAAAAGCGATGTAGCTCCGGCTGCCATAGTGCGGCAGCGGGCGCAGCAATCGGTCAATGGCCGCGGTATCGTCACCCCGCACCATGAGCACGGGATGCCCGTCAGGGCTCTGCACCGTCCACGCCGCAGCGGAACCGTTTTTGACCTGCTCCGGGATGGTTGTTGATAAGAATTGGGCGAGATATTTTTCGATATCATCGTTATCACCAATTACGATTGTTGGCCCCACAGGCGCGCCAACAGAGACTGGTGAGACCTTTCGGGATAGTCGCCCCGCCAACGCCAGCGACGATTTCTTAAATGCGACGTCCTCACCGAGTACCATTGTCTCTATCTCTGGTGCCAAGGTGATATCACGAAGGATCGTGGGACTTTCCCCCGGTAACAATCGGCGAAAAACATCAAAGTCCGGATCGACCTGTACACGCAGGGCCGCGCTGTCGAGCATCAATGATATGGTCTCATCAGCCCCGCTCAAGTCAACCACATGACGGACTTCGCCCATCGCAGTCTCTATGATGACTGGGACCTTTAGTCGATAGGGCGATCCGTTTTGGCGGAGGGTTAGCGACAGCGTGTGCAGGCCATCTCTGAACGTAGCCTGTACATCGGCCAATTCGATTTCCGGAGCCCCCACTTGATCGCGCCATTGAGCAAAGAACCAATCGAGGTCCCTACCAGCCGTCTTTTCAAACGACTGCTGTAGATCCGACCACGCTGCGATATTGAATTTGTGCCCTTGCCAGAAGGACCTGACGCCTTGCTCGAAAGCACTATCTCCGATTTCATGACGAAGCATATGGAAGATGTGCGTCAGCTTGTTATACCCGATGATCTGAGATGCCTGATGCGTTTTCGCAGTGAAGGCAGAGACCGCACCATCATCAGATGCAGGCAGTGCAGCATAATCGCGGAGCCAGCCAAGCCGCATTTCGCGGGCAGCTTCGGGGCCTTGCTGTTGGGCCAATCCATAATCAGCGAAATAGGTGGTTAAGCCCTCTGCCCAGTTGCCGTGATCATAATCGACCGCGACACCATTCCCCCACCAGTTATGGAGTACTTCATGTGCCAGCGAACGACCGCGCATAAAGGGTAACGGAACGATCACACGACCGATGTAAGTCATGTTCGGAAAGCCAAGGCCGACGGGCAACGGTGCCGAAACGATATGGAAACTATCAAACGGGTAATCACCGATCTGCGCCGCGAACATGTTGATGTAGTCAGCAGAGGCCGTCAGGTAGTGGTCCGAGGCATCGGCGATGTCTTCATGAAAGTAGGTCCGAAGCCGAATGCCATCGATCACACGCTCTTCAACCACATAGGGGCCAACAAACAGCGATGGGAGTTCGGCGGGATTATCGACGGCAAAAGTCGCCAACGACGTATTTTCACCAGAGAATTCAGAAATGATCCGGCCCGTGGCAACGGCGCGCTGCGATCCGGTGATCTTGGTTTCAAGCCGATACGTGATCCTATCAGCCCCGGTATCGGGCAACCACGCCACATAGCCCGGCAGGTAACTGCCTTCTTCTGGGTCGACAACCGCACCGCGTATGCGCCGCCGTTGGTCGGGCGGCGGCATCTCAGGGACTTTTCCACTGAGGCGCACCGTCACGGTTTCAATACTTCCATTCGGCGATGTCGCCTGCCACAAGCGGCCAATGCGGCGGACGGAGAGTGCAACGCCATCCGCTTCAGCGCGATCAACTTGCAACCAGTTTGCTAGCCTAAAAGTGAGTTCCGTGGCAGGCGGCAATGTAATGCGGTCAACGACCTCGAGATTACGGGTTGCAGGATCAAAAACGACCTGCGCATCGTGGTACGGTAAACGATCATCAGCCTGAACTGTTGGCCCGAATAAAAGAAAAACAAAACCGACGAACGCGCCAAAGACGCGTGTATATCTCATTGAGCAGCCTCAAACGAGGTTGGGAATTTCGCAACAATATCTAAGCCTTCATCACCCCGGCGAATACTGAGCGGCAGCCATGTTCCAGGGGCCTGACGTTCGATGACACTTAGCAAATCGGCGTTCTCTTTAATGATCTTCCCCGCAGCACCCACGATGATATCGCCCGCGGCCAATGCGGCCTCAGACGCAACGCTGTCGTCGGCAACACGCAAAATGCGCACACCCTTGGCGGTTGTCTCAATCACCACTCCCAGCCTGGGTTTTGTCGGCTTCACATCTGCCTGCGCCGCTGGGTCAACGACAAATACCGCGTCGGCCAGGGTAGCAGTATCAGCGTTGCATACTGTTCCAGCGTCCACCGGGATCAACACGGCAACATTGTCGAACCCAAGCGCAGCAAGTTGATGCGGCACACCATGCCCGTACTCGATATGACCACGACCCATCACGCCAATGACCAGCGCGTCGGGATTCTCGCGCTTCGCTGATGCCAATCCTTCTGCCATCGCGCGGTCCCATGTGAGTTGCGCCTGCACGAACCGCCCATAAGGTTCGGACGCCATGATGGACTCTAACTTTGCCTCGGTTCCCAGCGCATTTGCGTCATCGACCGATGCGCCAGATGATTTGCCTGGAGAATGTTGCATCTTGCTGAGGAAGACGCGGGCGAGGGCCTCACGATAAGATTGGGGTGCGGCTGCGGGGGTAGAAACACCCTCTCGATCTTTTTCAGGAATAGACGCCCACCCCTCTCTTCCGACTTTACTGATTAGCGAGCGATCGACATTCAATGCGACCATCGGAATTCGGTTTAAGCGCGCATGATCAAACATCGGCATATAGAATTCCGCGCCATAACCCCAGACTTCAGACCAGCGGCTTTCTTCCAGGAATTCCGTGCGAGAGAGCGCACCGTTCGACCATGCGTCCAAAGCAGGCTGGACCGACCGAGGAAACATCTCAAAACCGGCAACCATATTGGGTTTGAGCGCGTGAAGGCCTGCTATGGTTTGGGTCTGCCACAGGTGATCCTCTCTGGACGTGTGTCTCTCACCCAATAAAACAATGTCCTTATCTGCCAATTCGGCGAAGACCTGGCGTGCGTCCAGCACCTGGCCAGTCGCTGGATCATGCCATTGACCAGTGTTGCTACAGGCAGGCTTGGCCAAATTGACCTTTGACTCCATTGTCGCGACGCAACCCGCTGCGGTGCCGAGCGTTATTGCGAAACAAAACACAGTGAGTACCGGTCGGCTTATCCGCCGAGGATATTTCATCATCTATGTCGTCCAATCATTTTCAAAAGCCCGTACGGCCTCAATCTCAGGCAAGCTTGACGATCTGTTTGCCGACGTTCTTACCCTGCAACATACCGATAAAGGCGGCAGGCGCATTTTCAATCCCATCAGCAATGGTTTCTTTGTAAACCAATCGACCATCGATAATGAGATTTTCGATCTCCGCCCGCGCTTCCGACCAAAGTTCTTTGTGCGCCGATAAAACAAATCCCTCCATCGATAGCGATTTGTCGAAGAACAGGTGCATATTCTTAACGCCGTACCTTTCGCCCGTTTCGTTGTAAGCGGAGAGCACACCGCACACGGGGATGCGCCCCAACCGATTCATGTTCGCCAGAGCTGCGTCCAAAACCGCGCCGCCAACATTATCAAAATAGACATCAACACCATCTGGTGCGGCATTCTTAATCTGCCCCTCTAGATCCTCTGCTTTGTAATCGACACACGCATCAAATCCAAAATCTTCGACCACCATATCGCATTTATCCGGACCGCCCGCGATGCCAATGGCTTTGCAGCCCCATGCCGTTGCGAGTTGACCAACCGTGCTGCCGACCGAACCCGCTGCAGCCGAGACGAGAACTGTCTCACCTGGCTTTGGGCGGCCTGCCTGTTTTAATCCGACCCAAGCTGTCGTTCCGGTCGACCCGCAAGCACCAAGATATGCGCTGATGGGAATCTGATCGTTGGGCTCCACAACAAAATCGAGATTATCTCCCTTCGATACGACATAAGTCTGCCACCCCAACCGGCCAACAACCAGTGTTCCCTCGGGAAAATCTGGGTTCCGCGTTTTGACGACGCGTCCAATGACACGTCCGATCATTAAATCGCCAGGTTTTAATGTGTTCGGGCTATAGGTCCACCCACCACCCATCAGCATGCGCATATAAGGGTCCAGCGAAAGAAAGAGATTCTGCAAAAGAAACTCACCCGCTTCAGGTTCCGGAATTTCTTCGTGCGTGATTTCAAAGTTCTTCTCAGCAGGCATACCTTCGGGCGCTGATTTAAAAAGAACGCGGGTATTGATCTCGTTCATGCCTGTTGGTCTCCCCGTTTCACGCGCATTATTGTACTCTCTATATTTGGGGACTCATCCATTGTTTGGCAAATGCACTGAATTTTCGGCCAGCTTTTCAAGTAAACGGCGGAGATGCTCTCATCCAGGCATCCGAACCAAGCGGTGTCATCTATCTGTCTCTTTACAGGCTCACCATTTCGGCTATTTTTAGCGCTCGGGCCTACGGCGGTCGCCCGGCAATAGACGTTCAGCACGATCTGCTTGTCGTCCAAGCACTGCCCTCGCTTCGAGAAGCTGGATTTATCCAGCGTGAGGGATCATGGACGAAAAATCACAAACCATAGAATTAAACACGCCCACTTTTGGCGAGGCGGCAGCTTATTGGATCAAGCTCGGATTTTTAAGCTTTGGCGGCCCTGCCGGTCAGATCGCAATGATGCAAACCGAATGCGTCGATAAACGCCGCTGGATTGATCAGGGCGCATTCTTACGAGGGCTCAATTATTCGATGCTATTACCGGGACCAGAAGCTCAGCAGCTTGCTGCATATTTAGGTTGGCGGTTGCACGGTGTTGCAGGGGCGTTGTTTGCAGGCACGGCATTTATTGTGCCGGGTGTTGTCATCATGATCGCCCTGGCATGGATCGCCGCAGCTTATGGCGATCAGGGGCCGGTCGCTGCGGTTTTCGAGGGTATCAAGCCCGTCGTGATTGCCATCGTCATCGCCGCCGTTTACCGCATCGGCAAAAAGGCGTGTAACGGCATCGCGCCCATTGCATTGGCCGTAGCCGCCTTCGCCGCGTTATTTTTCTTATCAATCCCATTCCCGTTCGTCGTGATCGGGGCCGGCGTGATCGGAATCATTTTGGCCAAGGTCGCACCGAACGCACTATCTGGCGGGCACGGTCATGATGCCCCCACCGACCAAAATACAAGCGCGCCCAAGCGCTCTGGACTGTCCAGATTCATCATCATCACGCTGGTATTCTTGGTATTTTTGATTGTCCCAAGTGTTTTGGCCGTTTTGATCCTGGGCGTGGAGCCGTTTCAGAACGTTGTGAAACTATTCACGACTGCCGCCTTTGTGACCTTTGGCGGTGCTTATGCCGTTCTACCATTTGTCGCCGATGCCGCCGTCAACACGTATAACTGGTTGAGCGGCGAGCAGATGATCGACGGGTTGGCGCTCGCCGAAACCACGCCCGGGCCGTTAATTTTGGTCACAACATACGTTGGCTTCTTTGCCGGATGGAACACCCTGGGCGGGATTAATGGTTTGTATGCTGCGCTACTGACCACCTATGTCACGTTTCTGCCGTCGTTCTATCTGATAATCGCCGGCGCGCCCTACATCGAAAGCATTCAAAAATTTGCTTGGGCGCGCGATGCACTCACGGCCATTACAGCCGCCGTCGTTGGGGTCATTTTGAACCTAGCGATTTTCTTGGGCCAAGCGGCACTATTGTCCGATATGAACCACCCGGACTGGTTAGGGATTGGTGCCGCCATCGTGGCCCTGGTTCTGTTACTATCCAATAAAATCGGCATCCCAATGATGGTGGGATTGGGCGCTGTGTTCGGTTTGGCACGGACGTTTTTGCTCTAAGCCGACCAATTAGGCGGATATAGCATCCTGCACGGACTGATCGAAACCGATGTGCACGGTTTTTCCGTCATCAAATACGGGCCTCTTGATCAATGCGGGGTGCGTCGCCATCAATGCGATGGCACCACCCTTTTCTGCCGCATCCTTTTCAGCATCAGATAAACCGCGCCACGTTGTGCCGCGTTTGTTCAAAAGCTTGTCGATACCAGCGGCATCGGCCCACCGTTGCACGTCGGATTCGGTAATAGCATCGGCTCGGACATCAAGAAACGTATGTTCGATCCCATTTGCATCCATCCATTTGCGCGCCTTTCGGCAAGTATCACAGTTCTTTAGGCCGTAAACGTTGAGCATGCCCTATCCCCTATTTGATCATCTGCATTTGCACCCTATATGTGGTGTAACAGCGAAAACATCAATCGAGGACAAATCCCATGCTTGCCATTATTTCGCCCGCGAAAAAGCTAGATTTCGAAAGCGAGCCCAAAACCGAAGCTCACACGATGCCTGATCTGTTGGACGAAACAGGTACTTTGGTGAAAAAGGCGAAATCGCTTACACGTTCAAAGCTAAAAGCGATGATGAAAATCTCTGATAAATTGGTAGATCTGAACTTTGAACGTTTCAAAGCTTTCGAAACGCCTTTTCATCTGGGCAATGCGCGACAAGCGGCTTTGAGTTTCGCAGGGGACACATATGTGGGTCTTGATGCGTCATCGCTGACCGACAAAGACCTGGAGTTTGGCCAGGATCACCTACGCATTTTGTCTGGCTTGTACGGCCTGTTACGCCCGTTGGACCTGATGCAGCCATATCGATTGGAAATGGGCACGAAGTTTCCGGTGGGTAAAAGTGCCGACCTATATGATTTTTGGGGCAACAAAATTACGGAACGCTTGAACGAGGCCGTGCGCGACCATCGTGATCAGGCGATTATCAACCTTGCATCCAACGAATATGCCTCGGTCGTCAAACCATCTGAATTGGTGGGCTCCATGATCACACCGGTGTTCAAAGAAGAAAAAGACGGCAAAGCCCGCGTGATCGGCTTATTCGCGAAGCGTGCGCGCGGCATGATGGCGCGTTACATCATCAAAAAACGCCTCAAAACATCTGGAGCGCTGAAGAAATTCAACGAAGATGGTTACACATTCCGGCCCGAGCAGTCTGACGACACGACATGGGTCTTCAGCCGCCCGCAGCCTTAATCCATGACGACCTGTAGCCAAAGTCGCTATGGCGGTAATTGGATGGTGATTGCGCTGACCAATAGCAAAGGTACGGTCACGACCCTGGCCTGTGAAGGCACTGACCCGGAATTGGCGTTGGATGAGTATTTGCGGACAACGGGCAGCACCAATCCTCGTTGGTTGGTTCACTACGAACGTGGATTCGAGAGCCGTGCTGACGCAGAAAAACGTGCGCAGATCATGAACACCGAAATCGGCGCAAGCAGCGAACACACGCAGTCCAGCATCATTCAATAAAAACGGTCCCGGTTCCTTGCGATCAGGAGGAGCACCAGATAACGTGCACAACTTGGTGCAATTTGGGGGGATGTGGTGCGCCCATTAATACTGTTCATCGGTATACTAGGCATGATCGCTATTTTAGCGGTCACGACGACTGTCGCTTACGCGTTATACGACGCAAGTAAAGCGACATCCACTGCACTGGCAAGCATCACCGCCAAGCATCTACGCACCGAAGTATCAATTGTCGAAACACCGGTTTCGTTCAAATCAGGTGCCACGCAGATCATCGGTTTGCGAATTCAAAACCCACCGGGTTTTTCAACGTCGACTGCTATTCACAGCCCCGAAATCAGAGTTGCAATTGATGTGTCTCGTTCGACCAACGATCTGATTTATGCTAAAAAAATCCACATACAACGGCCTCAGGTCTTGTTGGAAATCATTGAAGGGCAAAACAATTTAACCCGACTCATGCAGGCCCTGGCCGCAGCAATAGATACGACAACAAACGACCAGAACATAAGATTGATTGTCGAAGAAGTCATTGTCGAAGAAGGCGAATTGTCAGTTGTGATCGACCAACTTGGCGAGGCCGCTATTCGTGTTCCGTTACCAGACTCTCTGCTCAAGAACATCGGCATTGAAGATGAAGGCGCAGCCCCCCAATTAGTGCTACAGTCACTAACTGCGTTCATAATCAAAATCACCGAACGCGCAACACGTCGTATCGATATTACCGCGATCGCTAATGAGCGAGGCGTTCCAACACCAGTGCTGGATTTCAGAATGTTGCTTGCCCCATGATCAACCGGAGAACCATATGAGCACTTATCGCGCACCTGCTGAAGACATGATTTTTGTGCTAGAGGAAATTGCAGGCCGGGAACAAGTCGCAGCCCTTCCCGGCTTCGAAGATGCGTCGGCAGATCTGGTCGCGGCGATTATCGAAGAAGCTGGCAAGCTGGGTACAGAGGTTTTGGACCCCATCAATCATTCGGGTGACCGCGAAGGGTGCACCATCGAAAATGGCGTTGTACGCACGCCAACAGGATTCAAAGAAGCCTATCAGAAGTTCATCGATGGCGGCTGGAATTCAATGCCCTTTGATCCCGAGTACGGCGGACAAGGACTGCCTTGGTTGTTATCAACAGCAACCTCCGAGATTTGGCACGCGGCAAATATGTCCTTTGGTCTTTGCCCGCTCCTGACAGGCGGTGCAGCTGAATTGCTGTCCGAACATGGATCTGATGATCTAAAAGCCACCTTCCTTGAAAAGATGATCTCCGGGGTGTGGACCGGTACGATGAACTTGACCGAACCTCAGGCGGGCTCTGATCTTGCTCGCATCCGCACAAAAGCGACACGAGATGGCGATCACTATCGAATATTCGGTCAAAAGATTTTCATCACCTATGGCGAGCACGATTTCACTGACAATATCGTCCATATGGTTCTGGCGCGAACCCCAGATGGCCCAGATGGGATCAAGGGCATTTCATTGTTTGTGGTGCCCAAGTTCTTGGTCAACGAAGATGGCTCTTTGGGTCCTAGAAATGACCTCCGGTGCGCATCGATCGAACATAAAATGGGCATCAACGCGAGTCCGACAGCCGTCATGTTATACGGCGAGAACGAAGGAGCTGTGGGTTATATCGTCGGCGAGGAAAATCGAGGCATCGAATATATGTTCACCATGATGAACAATGCACGCTTGGCCGTCGGGTTAGAAGGCGTCGCGATTGCAGAACGTGCCTATCAACGCGCCCGCACCTTTGCCGAAGATCGCACCCAAGGCCGCACCATTGACGGCAAGTCAAGAGAAGCCGTTCCGATCATCCACCATCCAGACGTGAAACGAATGCTGTTATCGATGCGCGCCCAAACAGAGGCTGTACGCGCACTCGCCTATTTTGTTGCATCTAACCTGGACATTGCGCATCGCCACGAAAATCCAGAAGTCGCACACAAGGCGCAGGTATTTGTCGATCTGCTGACCCCTGTGGTCAAAGCCTGGAGCACGGATGTGGGCGTAGACGTGGCCAACACCGGCATCCAAATACACGGCGGCATGGGCTTCATCGAAGAAACTGGCGCCGCACAACACTTCCGAGATGCCCGAATTGCGCCGATCTATGAAGGCACCAATGGCATTCAAGCCAACGATCTCGTCGCCCGCAAAATTGGCCGTGAAGGTGGTGTAACGGCAAAATTATTGATTGCCGAGATGCGATCTTCGCTGGACAGCATGGCGTCCTCGCACGCCAAAATGACTGCCGCCATTGATGCCTTAGAGCGCGCGACAGACTGGATCGTAAGCAATTTCGAAGCAGAACTAGAAACCGCACTTGCTGGTGCGGTCCTATATCAGCGATTGATGGGGATCACGGTCGGTGGATGGTTGATGGTGCGCTCGCTAGAAATCGTGCAGCAAAAAAGGGATCAATATCCAGATTTTGCGGATCGAAAACTGGCATCGGTGCGCTATTTCGCCCGCTACATCTTAATCGAAGCGGACGGTCTTGCGTCAGCAGTGATCGATGGCAGTTCCGCCATTACTCAGACGGCTCTGAAAGACCTGTAAACGGTTAACTATAAAGCCTGCTAATTTACTAAGATTACTTGCTTTTTTCGTATTGATAACACAAATTCGTGCGATCCAGAATGCTGGGAAAATGATCGCGTGAATAGCTATAATCGATATGTGTTAAAACAGCTTTTTGTCGGGCTCGTGCTTGTCGCGGCCGGCTTGACCAGCATCATTTGGCTTTCCCAATCATTGCGCTTTGTCGAGATGATTGTGAACCGCGGTTTGGGCGCCAGCACGTTTGTCTATATGACAATGCTTTTACTACCCAACTTTTTAACGGTCATCCTTCCCATCGCACTGTTTGCGGTGGTCGTGTTTGTCTATTCAAAGATGGTTACCGATCGAGAACTGGTGGTCATGCGCGCGGCTGGCGTTGGCCAATTTGGCCTCGCCAAACCTGCGCTGGTAATGATTTTGATGACCATGGGCCTGGGGTATGTGTTGAATTTTTATGTTCTACCGGAGTCTTATAAATCTTTTCGCCTAATCCAGTGGGAAGCCAGAAATTCCCTCGCCTCTTTGGTCTTAAAAGAAGGTGCTTTTAACCAGATCACAAAAGGCATGACGGTCTACATTCGTGAGCGAACGTCAGATGGGCAGTTGTTGGGCATCCTCGTACACGACAAGAGAAACCCGGAATCCCCTGAAACCATCATGTCGGAACGGGGTGCGTTGGTTGAATCCGAGACCGGTGCGCGCGTTGTGATGTTTAATGGAAACCGTCAGACCTTGGATGTGAACGGTAAACTTTCCATTCTTTATTTTGACCGCAACGTTTTCGAAATCCCAAATACGCGTGAGAGCCTAAGTAATCGCTACCGAGAGCCGCGCGAACGCTCGATGATGGAGTTAATATATCTGGAGGACGCAGAAGGTATCAGCGCGCAGGATTTTGGTAAGTACAAGGTTGAACTGCACAAACGCATCGTCTCGCCAATCCTTGGATTTGGATTTGCGATGGCGGGACTGGCCTGCCTTTTATACGGCCCCATAACTCGACGGAGCCAAACACTGAGGATCATCACAGCTGTGGTGATCATGATTTCTCTCCAAGGTGCCGCACTGGGACTGGAGAATGTCATCGCCAAGAATCTTGTTCTTGTGCCCACCCTTTATGCACTGGCATTACTACCCATTCTCATCGGCACTTTCATGCTGACCCGTCATCCGAAAACGACCAAGAATGCAGCCCGAAAACATCGGGAACGGGTGAAGGCGGCAGAGGCATGAGGCTCTCTCCGACACTCTCTGTCTATGTGGGGCGTCATTTTCTCGTCTGTTTTCTCGCGTGTTTCGGCATGTTCTTATTGTTGGTTTTACTTTTCGACAGCATTGAATTGCTAAGACGTGCATCTTCAAAGCCTGATGTTTCGTTCGCGAACGTGATGGAAATGGCCATTTTTCGGCTCCCTCAATTGGGTCAAGAGACCTTCCCTTTTGCTGTCCTATTTGGCGGTATGACGGCATTTTGGCGGTTGGCGAGGACACACGAGTTGGTTATTACGCGAGCCGCTGGTGTTTCTGCATGGCAATTCCTGTTCCCGGTTTTATTCCTCGCCGTATTACTGGGTGCTTTCCATGTGACAGTCATCAACCCTGTTGCATCTTCAATGTTGAGCAAGTTCGAGCGTTTAGAGGCCACCCATTTAAAGGGACAAACAAACAGTCTTGCGGTTTCGGCTTCTGGCTTATGGCTTCGCCAAGCAAACTCACTTGGCCAATCAGTGGTACACGCCAATTCTATTCTACAGCAGGGTTCGGACGTCGAATTGTCTGACGTCGTCATCTTGGTCTATGAGGGGTCTGATACCTTTTTTAAGCGTCTGGATGCATCATACGCCCGCTTGGAAGATGGTTTTTGGTACCTAAAAGACGTCAAAATTCAAAAACCCGAAGAACCCGCCGGAAGATTTGAGGAGTATTGGCTAGAAACGGATCTGACTCTAAATAAAATTCAAGATAGCTTCGCATCCCCTGAGACCATGTCTTTTTGGGACTTATCCGATTTTATCCAAACATTAGAAGAAGCTGGTTTTTCCGCCGTGCGCCATCGTCTTCACCTTAACACCCTCCTCGCCTCTCCTTTATTGATGTGCGCGATGGTTCTGATCGCAGCCACATTTACCCTGCGACAATCATCACGGCGCGGCGGCACGACTTTTATTATCTCGATGGGCGTTCTGACAGGATTTTTGCTATATTTTTTCTCCGATGTCGTTTACGCGCTGGGTCTTTCCGATAGTATCCCTGTGACCCTGGCAGCATGGACGCCGTCGGGCATCGCGACCTTACTGGGATTAGGCATGCTACTTCACTTAGAGGATGGATAAGGTGCGGGTTCAAAGAATTTTTCGCGTCCTGGCCACTATGGCCCTGCCCATCGCAGTGGCGATTTTAAGCATGTCGCCGTCGTCGGCCCTGGCACAACAATCTACGCGTCCGCTTGGGGTGTTGATCAATTCAACAGTAGATACACAGCCCCGTGTTGGTTCTGTGCTGCCAAGCCCCAGCACAATCACAAATTCACCCCGTCAGACAACGGGTATAACTCCAGCTGAATCGAATTCAACGTCGTCACGCCCCTTGGGTTCATTAATTAGTGTTCCGTCAACACCCGCTGCGAATTCATCCGTGCTGCCGCAAAATTGGAACCAGACCCCGCGCCGAGAAACCAATACCTCGCCAGTCCTCTCTCCTACGCGTACCGCGCAACCAGATGGCAGTCGTCCGCTCGGTACTCTTTTCAATGATCCCAATCGGCGCACGGCCACCAGATCCGTTTTACCGCAATCGACCGGCCCTACTTTAACGCCGCATCTATCAGCGCCGAATAGCGTTTCTGTTCAATCGACAAACTCACAGTTGGACAAAGAGATCGATGGCCCAAGGTTTGTTCGTGAACAACCATCCAAGGGCGTCTTTGCACCATCGTCTGGGTTATTTGCTGCACCATCTAATGGCAACAATAACGAAGATGTCATCCCGGCTGACTTAACTGCAGACTCGATGACCTATGATCGTGAATTGGGGCTGATCACCGCAACTGGCAACGTTCAAATTACGTACGGCCAACGCCTCCTTATCGCAGATAAGATCACTTACAACCAAAAGACTGGTATCGTTCAGGCGCTCGGCAATGCTTCGTTGACCGAAGATAATGGCGAAGTCTTGCTCGGGGATCGTTTCGATATTACAGGCGACCTCAAGGACGGGGTTATTTACAATATCGGGTTGGTTTTAGCCGATAGATCGCGTGTTGCCGGTTCTGGCGCGCGACGTTCCAACGGCATTAAAACAGAGGTGAGCAACGCCGTTTACTCGCCTTGCAATCTTTGTGAAGAAGATCCAGAAGCTGCACCATTATGGCAACTAAAAGCTGTTCGGGTCATTCACAATGCCGAAGAAAAACGTGTTGAATATAGAGATGCTTGGCTTGAAGTTTTTGGTGTGCCTGTGGCGTATACACCTTATCTTAGTCATTCCGACCCGACAGTGAAACGTAGATCAGGACTTCTCGCGCCAAGCTTCTCAAGCTCGTCTGAACTCGGCTTTCGTATAGAAACGCCCTTTTTCTGGGCAATTGATGATTATCAAGACGCTACTATCACCCCCCTGATTACGACTGGTGGATCTGGCTCAATTTTGGAATACAACCGAAATTTTGAGAAAGGTATCATCCGCGCAAATGGTAGCTTTGTTTTTAATGATCCTGATCAAGGCGAGCGTGCCTATATAGACTTTGAATCCGAATATCATTTCAATAACACGTGGCGCGCGGGCTTAGATGTCGAAACGGCATCAGACGACACGTATACTCGTAGATACGGTTTCGACACAGATTCCGTGCTGGAATCTCGGGCATACTTAGAAGGCTTCAAAGGAAAGAACTATCAATCTGTAAACGCCTACGCATTCACGGATCTCCGAAGCAACTCAGAAAGCCGCAATTCCCCTATCATCTTGCCGATCTATGATTTCAACTATGTCGGCAATCGTGATCGGTTGGGTGGCTTCGCATCCTTCGATTTTAATGCTTTAAATCTTATGCGGAATTCTGGTGACGGCAGCACGAGACGTTTATCTTTGCGCCCTCGTTGGGACCGCCCATTCCGTGGGAACTATGGAGAATTGTACAACGCCTCGGTCTCGCTTGCAGCGGACGCATATCACTCTTCAAATGTGGTTCAGGATGATGAAACTGAGTTTACCGGCTTGGCCGGAAGGTTTCTTCCTCGAGCTTCGCTTTCATGGCGGTTGCCGCTGATTCGCCCTGGAACGACGTTTAACAATACGATTGAGCCCATCATAAAGTTCGTCGCAGCACCAAATGTGGGAAATACGACACTGATTCCCAATGAAGACAGTCCGGAAATCGAGTTCGATGAAACCAATCTTTTGAGCGACAACCTTTTTGATGGCATAGATCGTGTCGAAGGTGGTATGCGCGCCAGCTACGGTTTGAACTGGGTCGTAACAGGGAAGAACGATGGAAGTGCCAGCTTTTTCCTCGGACAAGCGTATAGACCTCGTGAAGACTCTAACTTTGGTCCTGGCAGTGGATTGAATGATAAATTTTCGGATATTATTGGGCGCGCCCACTTCAGGCCTAATAAATTCGCCGATATCACGTACCGTACGCAACTATCTTCAGATGATATAGAGGTGCAGCGCAATGAGTTGTCTGGAACCGTCGGTCCTTCCACTTTGCGGGCGACAGCCAGCTATATATTCATCGGGCAACAACCTGGAAGCGAGTTTGAAGGCCGAGAAGAATTGAACACCTCGCTTTCTTCGCAAATTAATGAGAATCTAAGAGCGAACTTTTCCTCGTTATACGATGTCGAAGACGCCGATTTAAGGTCACTTGGCCTACAAGTTGTGTACGAAGACGAGTGTGTTAAATTTACATCCCAATTGACACGATCTTTCTTTGAGGACCGTGATTTACGCCCGGAAGACCGCGTGTCATTCACAATCGTGCTAAAAACCCTCGGTGAATTTACGACCGGTGTATTTTAGACTAATCGGCTGAGCGAGTTTTAAAATGGCAGTAATCGCCCCTATGCGCGGCAAACAAATGATCAGGTTGGCTTTTTCGGTTGCCATCTTATTCGGCTGCATTTTTACAACCGTCAACACCAGTGATTCCCAGAACACCTTAAATATCGCGGCCGTGGTCAATGATGATGTCATTTCCATTTATGATCTGTCACAGCGCGTAGAATTGGTTATCACGTTCTCGAACCTTCAGCGGAACCAACAGACTCAGCAACGAATTGCACCGGATGTACTTCGCCGTCTAATCCTTGAAAAACTGCATCTTCAAGAAGCCGAGCGCCTAGAGCTGGAAATCCCTGAGGCCAATATCGAGCGCGAAGTAGCTCGCATGGAGCAGCGCGCCAACATGCCAAATGGTGGCATGGAGAATTTTCTCTCGTCTCGTGGAATTGATCCCTTAACCCTCCACGACCAAATTCGAGCCGAAGCTGCGTGGGTTACCGTCGTGCAAACCGTGTTCAGAGGACTCGTCAACGTATCCGATCAAGAGATAGACGATATTATCGAACAAATGCGCGCAGAATCGGGCCAACCTGAATATCGCGTTTCAGAAATTTTTCTGGCCTATGACGATAAACCACGCAGCGAGGTCGAGAGTGTCGCATTGCAAATTCATTCTCAACTGGGTGCTGGTGCAAGTTGGCCCGAGATGGCAAGAAATTTCTCCCAGTCCATCAGCGCACAACGTGGCGGTGATCTAGGCTGGAACATGGAAAATGAACTGGGCTCAATCTTGGGGCCCGTCGTAACACAATTATCGCCGGGTCAAATTTCTTCACCCGTCGCGACAGACGATGGTGTGTATATCGTCCTGTTGCAGGACCGACGAACTGCAGAAGGGCTATCCACTGAACCGCCTAAGGTCCAAATTGCACTTCAGCAGTTGCATCTCGCAGTGCCGGGAGGTGCTGGCGCGGCGGTTGTTGCAGCCACAATGGACCAAGCGCGGCAACTGTCTCAGGGGATTGGCCAATGCAATGAGTTCGAGTCCATTAGCAAAGCATCAGGAAGCCCCAAATCAGGATCTTTGGGAACATTTGAGCTTTCTCAACTCAGTCCCCAGATACAAGAGATGGTGGCCCCACTTCAAGCCAACCAAGTTAGTCAACCGATGCGAACTGCCGATGGCGTAATCGTTCTGATGGTGTGCTCTCGTGAAACTGAACAGGGTTCGGATCCATTAGAGCAAGCGCGCAACGAAATCCGCACTCGACTGATAAATGAACGGTTAGGACGCTTGGCCAAGCAACACGAAGACAAACTCCGTCGCGAAGCCTTTATCGAAATTAGACTCTGATTTCGATGGAGATGCCCCATGGATGAAAAACGACCATGCGCCGTGACCATGGGCGAGCCTTCCGGGATCGGAGGCGAGTTATCTCTCAAAGCATGGCAGTCTGGACGACACAACCAAAGACCATTCTTCGCGATCGATGTGCCTGACCGATTGCGCGACATATCATCAAGGTTTGGGCTCGGCGTCGATATCGCGACGATATCAGACCCTTCCGAATGCGCTTCCGTTTTTGACCAGGCATTGCCGGTGATCCCGCTCCGGAATGCAGTTAATGCGAGCCCCGGCACACCTGATCCAACAAATGCCCATAGCGTCATAGAATCGATCAAACGTGCGTTCGAGTACACAAAAAATGGCCACGCTTCGGCCGTCGTCACCAACCCACTCCAAAAAGAAGCCCTATACCAAGCCGATTTCCCCCACCCGGGACACACCGAATACTTGGCACACTTGGATGCCCCCGGCACGGTCCCAGTGATGATGTTGGCCTCACCAATGCTCCGTGTTGTGCCTGTAACAGTGCACGTTCCGCTCAGAAAAGCTTTGGAAACCCTGACCGCAGCGATGATTGTAGAAAAATCGATGATCACGATCGGGGCGCTCAGGCGGGATTTCAATGTTACGCGCCCACGGCTCGCAATCGCCGGCCTCAACCCTCATGCTGGAGAGAATAAAACATTAGGCGATGAAGAAGTTGTTACAATTCAACCCGCGATTGATGAGCTCCGTGCCCTTGATACAGCAGACATTATCGGCCCGGTGCCCCCCGATGCGTTGTTCACTGCGCGCACGCGAAAAAACTATGACGCTGCGATTTGTATGTACCATGATCAGGCCCTGATCCCCATCAAAGCCCTCGATGTTGATCACGCTGTGAACGTCACTTTGGGCCTATCAATCGTCCGCACTTCGCCAGATCATGGCACGGCGCTGGATATTGCTGACAAGGGCATTGCCGACCCAACCAGTCTGCTGGCAGCTATTGAGATGGCTAACGAGATTGCATCGCTCCGCCAACGAGGGTCGGTAGCGCAAGATGCCTGATCTTGCTGGTTTGCCACCGCTGCGCGAGATCATTCGCGATTATGGTCTAAGCGCTCGCAAATCTCTGGGGCAGCACTTTTTGTTGGACGGCAATCTGACCGACAAAATCGCACGGGGTGCCGGCGCTTTAGAAGATAAGCATGTCGTTGAAATTGGACCCGGGCCCGGTGGTTTGACGCGGGCCATTCTGGCACATCGACCAAAATCGTTGCATGTGATTGAACGGGATTCCCGTTGCATCGACATTATGCATCAACTTTCCGCTGCGACAGATGTCCCGATGACCATCATCGAGACGGATGCTTTGGCATTGGAACTGAGCAGCCTTGCCGACACGCCGGTGACCCTCATTTCGAACCTTCCATACAATATTGGTTCGGCATTGCTGATCAAATGGCTGTCGTCGCTCACACATATCGAGCGCATGGTACTTATGTTTCAAAAGGAAGTTGCAGATCGCATTGTCGCCGAGCCGCGTTCTTCTGGGTTTGGCCGTCTGGCCGTGATCACACAATGGCTCTGCGAGACTCGACCGCTGTTCAATGTCGATAGGCGGGCGTTCACACCACCGCCAAAAGTAGAGTCGTCGGTTATCGAGCTTGTGCCGCGTGCGCAACCGCTTGCCAAGGCCGATATGCGAAACCTAGAAAAAGTGACGCAAGCCGCGTTCGGCCAGAGACGCAAAATGCTGAGAAGCTCGTTGAAACAAATTGGACTAAAGCCCAGCGATGCTGGCATCGAAGAAACAAAACGGGCAGAGGAACTGACGATCGAAGAGTTTTGCGCGTTGGCACGTCTTCTTTAAGGACTACTGACTAACCCCCATATCCCGCAAAAAGTCGAGCATCCCAACCTGGCGTTCACGCTTTAACCGTTCTGCCTTCAAAACCGCTTCTGCCTGCGCAACACTCAGATCAATATCCTCGTTGACGATGATATAATCATACTCGGCCCAATGGCTCATTTCTGAAGTTGCTTTGCTCATACGTGCTTTCACAACTTCCTCGCTGTCTTGGGCGCGAGAATAAAGACGGCTTTCCAATTCAGCGATGGATGGCGGCAAAATAAAGATACTGACGAGGTCATCACGCGCATTTTGCCTCAGCTGCTGTGTTCCCTGCCAATCGACATCAAACAACACGTCATTTCCAGCCTTTAACGAATCTTCAACGGGGCCACGGGGTGTTCCATAGTAGTTATCAAACACCTTGGCATGCTCAAGGAACTCTCGCTTCTCAATCATGTCTTGGAAGGTCTCCGTGTCGACAAAAATATAGTCCTTCCCCTCCACCTCGCCTGGACGCATGGGTCGTGTCGTCGCAGACACGGACATCGTCAAATCATCATGTTTCGCTAATAATGCGCGTGAAATTGTTGATTTACCGGCACCAGAGGGCGATGACAAAACCAACATCAGACCGCGACGCGGAATCTCTAATGATTGTGGGTCTGCACTACTCAATGTTCTGCACCTGCTCTCGAAATTGCTCTACGGTTGCTTTCATATCCAGCCCAATTCGGGTGACCGATGTATCATGGGCCTTTGAACAAATGGTGTTGGCCTCTCGGTTCAGCTCCTGACACAGGAAATCGAGTCTTCGTCCTACAGGGCCACCCTCGGCCATCAAATCACGGACTGAGGCGATATGAGCTGCGAGCCGGTCCAACTCTTCACGAATATCCGCTTTTGTCATGATGATCGCTGCTTCTTGCTCTAGTCGGTTCGGGTCCAGAGTTGTTATATCATTGACGAGGTCTTCAATTTGGGATTTCAGGCGCTGTTTAATGATATCCGGTTGCAACTCTGCGGCCTTGGCTACCTCATCCAGCAATGAATACAAGTGATCGATGAAATCGTTCAAGATTTGACCCAGTCGCGCGCCCTCTTCAGCGCGAGTGGTGCTCAGCATCGTTACCGCTTCATCCAGAGATGCAACCAGCAAACCTTCGAGCCCAGCGCGCTCTTGATCGACCGCATCATCGTCCTCGGCCTCGATGACGCCACGAAGACCCAACAATCCATCGGCTGACGCCGGTGACAGATCTGGATTCTCGCCAGCAATCCGTCTGCTCTCCGAAACCAGAACATCCAAGTGCGGTCGATTGATCTGGTACCGCATGGCACCACCAGACTGACGCAGGGTCAATGATGCCGTAATGGATCCACGCTTAAACGTTTTTGAGAGTTTGCCCCTCGTCGCGACCTCTAAGCCGTCAAACCCCATTGGTAAGCGCGTACGAACATCAAGCCCCTTGGCATTTACGCTTTTGAGTTCCCACGACCAAGACCACTCCTCATGGGTGTCCGACGCACGCGCAAAACCAGTCATTGAAGACACAGCCACTAATTTGGCTCCTTTTTGAACAGACGCGCCGACTTTAACGAGGCCATAAGACGGCGACAAGTTATTGGCCCCATTTGACCCTTCGCATTCTCACTTTGAAACACCTATATAGGCGTATGGGAAAAGCATTCTTTCATTCTATTCTGATAACCGGTGGCTCCAGTGGTATTGGCTTTGCTATTGCCAAAGAACTGGCGGGATCCGGCGTCTTCTTAACTGTCACAGGGCGTGACGAAGAACGGCTCAATCAAATCGGCAACGCGCTATCGCAGATGGGTGCTGACGTCATAACACGTGCTTGCGATGTTACTGATTCGGTCGCGATGCAGAATCTGATCGACGAAGCCGAAGCACGTGCGCCCTTGGATTTGGTGATTGCCAACGCCGGGATTTCTGGGGGCAGTAGTGCCACATTGTCGGCCCAAGAACAGGCCCGGCATATTATGCAGACCAACGTGATCGGCGTGATGAATACCGTCCAGCCCGCTATCGAATGCATGTCAGCACGAAAACAGGGACATATCGCCATCGTCAGTTCGCTGGCAGGGTTGCGCGGATTGCCCACGGCCCCCGCATATTCCGCCAGCAAAGTTGCTGTAAAAGCCTGGGGAGACGCCATTCGCCCAGGCCTTCGCACCGATGGTTTGGGCCTCAGCGTGATATATCCTGGCTTTGTAAAAAGCCGGATCACGGATCAAAATGATTTTCCCATGCCCTTTTTCATGCCCGCAGAGCGCGCAGCAAAAATCATCGTGAAGGGTTTGGAACGCGGGAAAGCCAGCATCTCATTTCCATGGCAAATGGCTCTGATGATGAAGTTACTGGCCATGCTACCCGCGACAATATTTGATCGCATCATGGTCAAGGGCCCAAAGAAAATCTAACACAGCAATCAGTTCTTTTGTCGCGCCCGTTCGATCTTACGCCAGGCGCGAACATTCCGGTTGTGCTCTGATAATGTCTTTGAGAAAACGTGTCCGCCCGTGCCATCGGCCACGAAGTAAAGTGCTTCGGTTGCCTCGGGGTTGAGAACGGCTTGGATAGAGGCCAGCCCTGGATTGGCAATCGGTGTCGGCGGCAACCCATTGATTTGATAAGTATTATAGGGTGTCTTGGCATCAAGTTCGCTGCGTCTTAGACCACGACCCAACGGACCAGCGCCCAGTGTGATTCCGTATACGACCGTCGGGTCTGAATGCAACCGCATGCCCTTGCGGAGTCTATTGACGAACACGCCCGCGACTTTACCGCGTTCGTTATCAAGGCCGGTTTCCTTTTCAACAATGGACGCCAGAATGACGGCCTCTTCGGGGCTACTGATCGGCAACTCAGACTGTCGTGCCGCCCAAGCCTTTGATAACGCGCGTTGCATATAGGCCTGCATTCGCATGAGGATTCCTGCGCGGGTCTCGCCACGGTGAAAATGATAGGTCTCGGGCAGCAACGCGCCCTCGGGCGGGATTTTGTCAATTTCCCCCACCAAGACAGGATCACCGCGCAGTTGCTCGACCACCTCGGAACTGCTCAACCCCTCGGCGACGGTGATGCGATACGTGATTTGTTCAGATTCCTTGAGGACACGCGCGATTTCTGCTGGCGATGCTCCAGCGGGCACTTTGTACTCGCCCGCACGTAAAGGTCGGGAATCATCAAAGAACTTCAGACCAAACTTGAATACGTTGGCGTCAGGGATAAGCCCGTCTTTTTCGAGTTGTTGCGATATCGCTGAAATACCGCTTCCCCGCTTGATCATCACAACCGTGTCAACGGGAACGGGGGACGCCGCATGAAAAGAGGATTTCAGCCAGAAATACCCTGTACCACCAGCAATGCCGGCGAGAAGCACAATCGATAGAAAGGCAATGATCAGGGCTCGGCGCATATCCGCCGGCCGGTTAATCGACTTCGCGGAAGATCAGCGAGGCGTTGGTGCCGCCAAACCCGAAAGAATTGGACAATGCCGCCTTGATTGGGCGCTCACGTGCTTCTTTGGGCACAAGATCTATTGCCGTTTCAACCGACGGGTTGTCCAAATTCAGTGTTGGCGGTGCAACGTTATCCCGAATCGCCAAGATCGAGTAAATCGCTTCGACTGCACCTGCGGCACCCAAGAGGTGACCAATCGCAGACTTCGTCGAAGACATAGACATGCCACTCGTGTTGCCTTCGAATAGTCTTTCCACGGCGCGCAGTTCAATTTCATCACCCAGCGGCGTCGATGTGCCGTGCGCGTTCACGTAATCGATATCTTCTGGCGACATCTGCGCACGCTTTAGCGCAGCCTTCATGCAACGGAAGGCACCATCACCATCTTCGGCAGGTGCAGTGATATGGTGTGCATCCCCAGACATCCCGTAGCCCACGACTTCGGCGTAAATCTTGGCACCGCGGGCCTTGGCATGCTCGTATTCTTCCAAGACGACCACGCCGGCCCCCTCGCCCATCACAAATCCGTCTCGATCCTTGTCATAGGGACGAGACGCTTTCTCTGGCGTATCATTGAAACCTGTTGAAAGTGCACGTGCAGAGCAGAAACCAGCAATACCCACTCGACAGATCGCGGCTTCAGCACCACCGGCGATCATCACGTCTGCGTCGTCCCACATAATGATACGTGCAGCATCGCCAATCGCATGTGCCCCGGTCGAACATGCGGTCACAACGGCATGATTTGGACCTTTGTATCCGTGACGGATCGAGACATGTCCAGAAACAAGGTTGATCAAGCTTGCAGGAATGAAAAATGGGCTTAGACGGCGGGGGGTCCGCTCTGCATCGACCTTGATCGCCCCTTTAGATATCTCGGAAAGACCACCAATACCAGAACCGATCAATACACCTGTGCGCCATGCATCCTCGTCAGATGATGGTGTCCAACCAGAATCGGCGATCGCCTGCTCTGCAGCGGCCAACCCAAAGACGATGAAGTCATCCATACGCCGACGATCCTTTGCTGCAACAAAGTCGTCAGCGTTGAATGTATCACCACTGCCATCACCAAGCTGAACCGAGCCGGCAATTTTGGCTGGCAAATCGGACACATCGAAACTTTCGATGGCCCGAATACCAGATTTGGCATCCAGGATATTTTTCCAGTTGTGTTCAGCGCCCGACCCCAAAGAGGTTAAAGCACCAATACCGGTAACAACGACACGTCTCATTGCATAGGACCGTTATTCAGGAATGTGTTCAGCCACGGCGAGAAAATCACTCCATGGCTGAGTGCACTTAATTAGCCGTTTTGCGACTCGATGAAGTCAATCGCATCTTTGATGGTCAGGATCTTCTCGGCTGCATCATCAGGAATTTCGATACCGAATTCTTCCTCAAACGCCATTACCAACTCAACTGTGTCCAAGCTATCTGCGCCCAGGTCATCAATAAAGCTCGCGTTTTCGACAACTTTGTCTTCGTCGACACCAAGGTGTTCAAGAACAATTTTCTTAACGCGATCAGCTACATCACTCATTTTTTATTCCCCGATACTTCCGTTTATAAACTTTGGGATCGCTCCCGTTCCCTCCGGGCCTTGAAATCTGCGGCTTAGTGCTACGTTTCTCCCAAAAAGGTGGGGGTTCGTAACACACTCTTTCCGCATTGACCAGAACCGTTAGCTCCGATTTTTGATGCCTATAACATCGCCATTCCACCGTTAACGTGCAAGGTCTGTCCGGTCATATACGATGCTTCCTCACTTGCCAGATAAACGCAAGCCGAAGCGATATCATTTACGTGCCCCAGACGCCCGGCTGGTATGCCTGCCAAAAGCTTGGTTTTTAGGTCGTCAGACAGCACATCTGTCATCGCCGTCTCGATAAAGCCCGGTGCGACACAGTTAACGGTGATCCCGCGCGAGGCCACTTCTTGGGCCAATGATTTCGACATGCCAATCATACCAGCCTTTGATGCTGCATAATTGGTCTGACCTGCATTTCCGGTCACACCGACAACAGATGTAACACCAATAATGCGCCCAAAACGCGCCTTCATCATGCCACGCAAGCACGCACGTGAAAGCCGAAAAGCGGCAGTCAGATTGACATCCAATACAGTTTGCCAATCCTCGTCCTTCATCCGCATTGCCAATTGATCGCGTGTCAGTCCAGCGTTGTTGACCAGAATATCAACCCCACCCATAACCGTAGTCGCATCGTTTATCAGGGCCTCAGCGCCCTCGGCAGAGCTCAAATCTGCTGGCGTGACATGCGCCCGATCGCCAAGATCATCTGCAACCGCCTGCAACGCATCGACACGCGTCCCCGACAACGCGACGCTTGCGCCCGCGGCATGTAAACTTTTGGCGATCGCGCCACCAATGCCACCAGAAGCCCCGGTCACCAGTGCGCGTTTTTCTGACAAATCGAACATTATTCCCCCAATATCGTCAGTTTTTCGTGATTTTATTTCTAAATAGACGACTCAAAGACTGGCCAAAAATGCTTCAACATCCGCGGGTGAACCAACATTTGCTGACGTCAATTCACGGTCGATTCGCCGCGTCAAACCTGACAACACCTTGCCCGATCCAACTTCAACTAACGTCTCTACACCTTTGGACTTCATGGTTTCAACCGACTCGCGCCATCGAACCATGCCGGTCACTTGCTCGACCAATAGACGCTGAATCTCGGCGGGATCAGATACTGGCGCCGCAGTCACATTAGCGATTAGTGGCACCACGGGGGCACTGACCTCGACTTCGGACAATGCCTTTGCCATCACGTCGGCCGCTGGTGCCATCATTGGGCAGTGGAATGGTGCACTGACTTGCAAAAGCATGGCACGTTTCGCACCGTTTTCTTTGGCTACCTCGACAGCACGCTCAACCGCCGACGTCTTCCCACTCACAACGACCTGGCCCGGCGCATTATCGTTCGCCGTTGCCAAAACTTCGCCCTCTGCGGCAGTCTCAACAACCTCTTTGGTGGCATCCAAATCCAAGCCCAGCAACGCCGCCATAGCCCCTTCTCCAACGGGAACAGCCTGTTGCATCGACTGACCACGTAGCTTTAACAAGCGCGCGGTGTCTGCCAGTGAAAATGTCCCAGCGGCCGCCAATGCCGAATATTCACCAAGAGAATGCCCGGCGACAAAATCAGCGGAGGTCGATAAATCAAATCCCCCCTCGGATTTTAACACAGCCATTGCTGCCAAACTGACTGTCATCAACGCGGGCTGTGCGTTTTCTGTCAGCGTCAAGTCGTCTTCTGGGCCTTCAAACATCAAATTTGAGAGGTTTTGCCCCAAGGCATCATCAACTTCTTGGAAAACTTCGCGCGCGCTGGAAAAGGCGTCATATAAGTCCTTACCCATGCCGACAGCTTGAGAACCTTGACCAGGAAAAACCAATGCTCGAGCCATACTAACCCTCTTATCGTCTAAATTTGAATGCCGAATTGATCTCGGAAAGTGGCCGCGACGCCTCTTACTGTCAAGCCACACCGCGCCAGATCTGTAACACTTTGTTACACGCATGACATACGGACATTACGTAGAGACAGTATTTTCTTAACCATGGCATAACAAAGGCATCGGAGTTAAGAGATGGGGGCGAACATGTGGGACAATCTGATTTCAGATATGTTGGTAAACGATCCAGCGGCTGCGCACATTTTGCAGGACTCACAAACGGTCGTTCGTCCTTGGCCTCCAGTGATGCTTCGCGACTTCATTCGGACGTCTCAATCCGAGTGCCGACACGTCGGCAACGATTTCTCGCTAGGTCACGTCATCGGCTATCTGGCGGAAAGCCCAAGCGCATGTATTGCCGTTTACGATGAAGAAGACCAATTTCTGGGTATTGCCGTGGATGAAGACGCAATGGCGCTGTTAAAGCGCGATGGCCTCAACGCCATGGACACATTAGTAATTGACTGTGTTCAGCGTCAACGCCACGTGTTCAGCGTGACTGACAGCCCTTATGTTGTTTTGGCACAAATGAAAGACGAAAACTGGGACCGCGTCGGCGTTTCCGAGCATGGCCGCGTGATTGGACTTGTCCATCGCCGCGACTTGGTTCGCTTCTGCGACGATTAAAATGCTCATTTTGGCGTAAATCGTAACGTCAGTTTTTATAATATTTTCATACGCTTAATAGCCCGCACCCTAGTGCTTGCAGGGGGCGGTTAAATCTGTATATTGCGCCCCTCGTTAACTCCTTGCCGGGATGGTCCCGGCTATGCATGGCGAAAGCCGAGCTGAGAAAATCCAGAGGGAGCAAAATATGCCCTTATACGAAAGCGTGTTTATCGCACGCCAAGACATTTCGTCTACCCAAACAGAAGCACTGACCGAGACGTTTTCCGGCGTAATTGCTGAAAACGGCGGGAAAGTTGTAAATCATGAAAGCTGGGGACTTCGGTCACTCGCGTTCCGCATGAACAAAAACCGTAAAGGTCATTATGTCATGCTGAACATCGATGCACCTGGACCAGCAATCCATGAAATGGAACGTCAGATGCGCATCAACGAAGACATTCTTCGTTATATGACCATCCGCGTCGATGAGTTGGAAGAAGGCCCTTCAGCCATGCTTCGCAACAAAGATCGTGATGATCGCCCACGTCGTGGCGGTGATCGCAGTGATCGTGGCCCACGCCGCGATCGCGATGAAGCAGCCGCACCAGCCACTGAAGCTGCTGCACCTAGCGAAGGAGAAAGCTGATGCGTAAAGGATTTTTCCGCCGTCGTAAGACGTGTCCGTTCTCCGGCACAAACGCGCCGAAGATCGACTACAAAGACACCAAATTGCTTGGCCGTTACGTTTCCGAACGTGGCAAAATCGTCCCTAGCCGTATTACAGCTGTTTCCGCAAAGAAACAGCGTGAATTGGCTCGTGCGATTAAACGTGCCCGCTTCTTGGGTCTACTCCCCTACGTCGTGAAGTGACGTAGCGGATTTAGCGGATCACACCAAACACATGCCAATTTCCCCACTCATGGCGCTCGGCGCTGGGATTTGCAGTGCGATTGCGATGTTCTCTATCGTGTTCGGTTCTGTGCTTGCCCTGCCGCTGTTCTATCTCGCGCCGCTGCCGCTCTATTTGGCAGGATTGGGGATCGGTGGGCAAGGTGCTGTCATCGCGGCTGTCGCGGCCATTGCAGCATCAGGTCTTATTGGTGGCGCTTATGCGGCTTTGCCGTTCGCCATCGCATATGGTTTACCCGCGGTGACAGTGTGCCGTCAGGCACTTCGCGCGTCTCCGGGCAATAATGGGCAACCTGTATGGCAACCTATTGGTAATGTGATCGGGTCATTAACGTTTTTTGGAATGGCGACCATAGTCATTGCCGCGTTTATGACGATCAATGACGAAACATTGGGACCACTCGATGAAGCTATCGTGGCTTTCTTGAGCCAAGCATTGGAAAACATGCAGGGCAATATTCCGGTTGAAGCACGTGACGCTTTGGTTTCCGGTCTTGCCCCGTTCTTTCCGGGTATGGCTATCGGCAGTTGGATTGTAATGCATATCGTGAATGCAGCTGCAGCCCAGGTTGCATTGGTTAAATCGGGTCGGAACTTACGTCCTGCCGTTTCGTTTGTGAATGTGACCTTACCAGATTTCTGCTCTTGGCTTCTTGTTGGTTCAGGAGCATTAGCCGTTTTTGCCCCAGGTGACTGGGGCTACATCGGCCAGAATTTGGTGATTGTCGCGTTGGTGCCGTTCTTCCTACTTGGCCTCGCGGTCGCACACACTTTTGCGCGGTCCATGGCGGGTGGGACTTGGATGTTGATCTTCTTTTACTTGTTAATTGTAGTACTGGGTTGGGCCTCTTTTGTGGTCGCCGGTGCTGGCGTATTGGAACAATGGGTTGGATTGCGCAAACGGGCGCGGACGACCAATAACCAGGAGACTGAGTGATGGATATCATTCTGTTGGAAAGGATTGAGAAACTCGGCCAGATGGGAGACGTCGTCTCTGTAAAGCCGGGCTTTGCTCGTAATTTTCTTTTGCCAAAAGGCAAAGCGCTTCGTGCAAACGAAGCCAACAAAAAACATTTCGAAGCGCAGCGCGCGCAACTCGAAGCTGAAGATCTGAAGCGTAAAGAAGAAGCAGAATCTGTCGCAGCGAAAATGTCGGACATGAAAGTTGTCCTCATTCGCCAAGCAGGTGATGCCGGACAACTATACGGTTCTGTGACTGCACGCGATGTCGCGGATAGTGTCAAGGAAGCCGGCGTGACCATTGGTCGTTCGCAAGTCGCACTTGATAAGCCGATCAAAACCATCGGCCTTCACGAAGTACGCGTCGAACTTCACCCTGATGTCATCGTCAGCGTAACTGCAAACGTGGCACGTTCTCAGGACGAAGCAGAAACCCAAGAAGCAACCGGGGCTGCTGTGATGTCATTGGCACAACAAGAAGAAGCAGAAATGGCTGCCGAGGCGGATGCCGCTGCAGAAGCCGCTGCAGCTGCTGCGGGTGCCGTGGCTGAACAAGCTGATGACGTCTTCGAAGAAGGTGCAGCCGATGCAGCTGTTGCCGAAGCGGAGGCCGTCGTTGAAGACGCTGCTGCTGATCATTCTGAGCCAGTACCTGCGCCGGCTGCTGAAGAAGCATCAGAAGAAACACCTGAGGAAACCTAAGAAGCGAAATAATTCTCTACCGACGTTACCTTTGAATGAATTTGGGGCACTTTCGGGTGCCCCTTTTTCGTGGCATCATCAAACGAGCAGTAGGGGTAAATTGACATCCATTGCCTCGTTGCCACTCTCTGGAGTTGTCAACGGGAAACTAAAAATGTTTTCCCCAACTTTCCTAAGTTGTCCCCGTATTTCACATCACAAATCGGTAACACTCTTTGAAGAGTGTTGTTAAGTTCCGAACATGATCACAAACGCACTAGATGACGCCGTGGATTTCTCTGCGGGCGAGCACGATTTTGAATCTGTTGACGAGTCGTTCCGCCGCTTGCCGATGAACGTAGAGGCAGAAGCCGCCCTCCTCGGTGCGATTTTTGTGGATAATCGCGCTCTCGAGAACGTATCCGAATACTTGCGAGCCGAACACTTCGCACTGACTGCCCATGCGCGCATCTATGAAGCCATGGAAAAATTGATCGAACGTGGACAGATTGCGGACCCGACCACGTTGCGTCCTTACTTCCAGGCGGATGAGTCGCTCGATGATATTGGCGGTGCCAAGTACCTCGCACATTTGGCGGCCAGCGCCATCAATGTCATCAATGCCCGCGAATACGGTCGCATTATATATGACATGCATTTGCGCCGCGAACTGATCACGCTCGGCGAGCAGATTGTCAACGAAGCATACGACAACGACATCGATATCGATGCGACCTCTCAGATAGAAGTGGCCGAACAGTCACTTTATGATTTGGCGACGACAGGCGATTTCGAAGGTGGCTTCCAGCCGTTCAAACAAGCCGTCTTAGATGCCATCAAAGTTGCCGATGCAGCCCATGCCCGACAGGGTGGTTTGGCAGGTGTGGGAACTGACCTGATTGATATAGACAAACTTTTGGGTGGTTTTCACCGCTCTGACCTTTTGATCTTGGCCGGTCGTCCCGCGATGGGGAAAACCGCGCTGGCCACGAACATTGCCTATAATGCGGCCAAGAATTATTTGGACACCAAGGGTGACGAAGGCGCCGTTGTCGGGTTCTTCTCGCTTGAGATGTCTGCCGAACAACTGGCCGCACGTATTCTCTCAGAGCAATCTAACGTGCCATCGGATCGGATGCGCAAAGGTGAATTGACCAACGAAGAATTCTCTCGGCTCGCGCAGGCTTCCAACGCCCTTCACGAGGTGCCGATTTTCATCGACGACACCCCTGCACTGACGGTCAGTGCCCTTCGCACCCGCGCGCGCCGCCTCAAGCGTCAGCACAATCTGGGTATGATCGTCATCGACTATTTGCAGTTGGTCTCGGGCAGCCCGAATTCACGGTCAGACGGTCGTGTCCAAGAAGTCTCTGAAATCACACGGGGCTTGAAGACGTTGGCCAAGGAACTCGATATTCCTGTTCTGGCATTGTCGCAGCTTTCGCGTCAGGTCGAGCAACGCGAAGACAAACGACCACAGTTGTCTGACCTCAGGGAATCTGGATCGATCGAGCAAGACGCCGATGTTGTCATGTTCATTTACCGTGAAGAATACTATCTGGAAAAAGCCGACCCGATGCAGCGCCCCGATGAGAGCACAGATAAATATGTCCAGCGCCAAGCCAGTTGGGACGAACGTATGGAACGGGCACGCGGCAAAGCCGAGGTGATCATCGCCAAGCAGCGTCACGGCCCTGTCGGCACCGCAAAGTTGGCATTCATTGGCGAATTTACCCGCTTCGGAAACCTCGACGAGCATCACGACGGGTATTAAAGTCCTGCATATGGCGATCACTGACGATCTATATGCATCCACCTTGACCATCGACCTCGACGCCGTAGCTGCGAACTACGCGCTTTTGTCCGAGCGTTTGCTACCTTCTAAAGCGTTGGCGGGTGCTGCGGTCAAAGCAGATGGGTACGGGCTGGGGGTCAAGCCGGTGGCCCGCGCCCTTTGGGCAGCCGGGTGTCGCGATTTCTTTGTCGCCCACCCCGCCGAAGGTGTAGCTGTCAGACAAGAATTAGCGGACGCCCGCATCCACGTTCTAAATGGCCCGATCAAAACAGCGATTGATGATTATATTTATTACGATCTCATCCCGGTACTGAATTCCCTCGGAGACATCGCACTCTGGCAAGAGGCGTGCCGCAGTCGTAATCGGCGCTTCAAAGCCGATGTCCACATTGATACAGGGATGTGCCGACTGGGCCTCGATTTAGGCGAAACCAGCACGCTGCTATCGGATGCAGACGACTTGTTGGACGGGATCGATGTCCAATTGTTTATGACCCACTTGGCTTCAGCAGACGACATAGAAAGCCCGCAGAGCGCTCAACAACTCTCTCTATTCAAATCTGCGTATGATCGGCTTCAAATTGGGCAGCCATCATTGTGCAATTCTTCGGGCATCTTTCTGGGCGAGGCGTATCACTACGCGGTGGCACGTCCTGGCATCGCGCTCTATGGCGGGAACCCGACCCCTCACACAACAAACCCCATGGCCAATCCTGTCACGTTGACCACAAGATTGCTTCAAGTTCGCGATGTCGGACCTGGCGAAAACGTCGGCTACGGGGCGTCATATGACGTTGGACAACCGATGAAGGTTGCGACCGTCGCAATTGGATACGCAGATGGCTTTCACAGAATCGGGTCGAATATCGGATTCGCCACCATCGAGGGCCATAAGGCCCCCATCATCGGGCGTGTATCGATGGATTTAATCACCTTAGATGTGACAACTGTGCCCGAGCATCTCCTTGATGGCGGGGCCATTGCGACATTCGTCGGGCCCGAGCGCACACCAGACGATCTTGCGCGGGATTGGCAGACCATTCCCTATGAAGTATTAACCGGGTTGGGACGGCGCTATCGTCGCGTCTACACAGGGATCGGTGCATGATTAACCCATTGCGGCCCATTGGCAGCGCGTTTTTAGCCTTTCTCGGCACTGCTGGCCGGCTGACGCTGTTTTTGATCAACGCCGTATCGCATTGCGTGCGCCCACCCTTTTACGGACGACAACTTGCGCGGCAACTTATCGAAATCGGTTTCTTCACCCTGCCTGTTGTCGGCCTCACCGCGATCTTTGCCGGTATGGTGTTGGCACTCCAAAGCTATACGGGCTTTGCGCGGTTTTCTGCCGAAGGCGCCATCGCCAACGTTGTCGTATTATCGATTACACGGGAACTTGGCCCAGTGCTGGCTGGATTGATGATCGCAGGCCGCATTGGTGCCGCGATGGCCGCAGAAATTGGCACCATGCGGGTTACAGAACAAGTCGATGCGCTAACCACATTGTCTACCAACCCCATGAAATACTTGGTCGCGCCGCGCCTGATTGCGGGCACCGTCATGCTGCCTTTTGTGGTCTTGATCGCGGACATCATAGGCGTGTTCGGTGGCTATCTGGTATCGGTTTATAAGCTTGGATTTAACCCATCCAATTACCTGCAAAACACGTGGGAGTTTGTCACAACCATCGATATTGTTTCGGGCTTGGTAAAGGCATCCGTGTTCGGGTTCATCACCACGTTGATGGGGTGCTACCACGGTTACCATTCCGCTGGTGGCGCACAGGGGGTGGGCAAAGCAACGACGAACGCCGTCGTTTCGGCATCCATTCTGATCTTGTGCTTCAACTATATTCTCACCCTCATATTCTTCACCAAGGATGTCGCAGGATAACGCCCCCAAAATACGCCTTGAGGGCGTGCGGAAAACCTTCGCTGGCGGCAAGAAGGTGGTTCTTGACGATGTCCATTTGGATATCGGCAAAGGCGAGAGCGTCGTCATCATCGGCGGCTCTGGCACAGGCAAATCCGTCACCATCAAATGCATGCTAGGAATCCTGAAACCGGATCGCGGCACCATCACCATCGATGGTCAAGATGTGACGCAAATGTCCCCTGGCGAACGCGAAGACATCAACCGCCAAGTGGGTATGTTGTTTCAGGCGGCGGCACTGTTCGACTCGCTCCCCATATGGGAGAACGTCGCGTTTGGACTTTTGGCCCGCAACCAATGCACACGCCGGGATGGCCGGGATATCGCCGCCGAGAAATTGAGGCTTTTGGGCCTGACACCTGACCTGTTGGACGTCGTGCCGTCGGAATTATCAAGCGGCATGCAGAAACGTGTTGGTCTGGCACGTGCCATTGCGACGGACCCTGAAATCATCTTTTTCGATGAACCGACGACGGGCCTTGATCCGATTATGGCGGACGTCATCAACAATTTGATTGTTCACGTTAATCAAGTCGTTGGTGCGACAGCCATTACGATTACCCACGATATGAAGTCAGCGAGAAAGATCGGTGACCGCATTGCCATGCTTCATGGTGGAAAAATTATTTGGGCTGGTCCCACGGAATCCATCGATCATTCCGATAATGAATATGTGGATCAGTTCATACACGGGCGCGTCGATGGCCCAATCAAAATGGCGATGAGACGCTAACGCGATCACCATTGCCACATGTTGCAATCTTGAGCATGAGTGCCGAATGGCGTAATCCAATCATGCTTTCTTAATTCGCGGGGGTCAAGTTGGCGAAGGCGAAATCCAGTTACGTCTGCCAGGAATGCGGAACCACTCATCCCAAATGGGCGGGACGGTGCGACTCATGCGGTGCTTGGAACAGCTTGGCCGAAGAAGCCGCCCGTGAAACCACCCCGAAAGGCCTGAGCGCCAAACGTGGCAACAAGATCGATTTTGTCGGGTTGGATGGGATGGATCAGGATCCACCGCGCCGAAATTCAGGGATTTCAGAATTTGACCGTGTGTTGGGTAGTGGATTGGTCGCAGGCTCGGCTGTCCTTCTCAGTGGGGATCCCGGTATCGGCAAATCGACCCTATTGATGCAAGCGGCGGCAAATTTTTCGAAGTCAGGAAAAACGGTCTACATCTCGGGCGAGGAAGCCGTCGCACAACTGAGGCTTCGGGCAAAACGCTTGGGCCTCGAAAAAGCGGATGTGTCATTGGCCACCGCCACCAATGTCCGGGACATTGTTTCCACATTGGATAGCAAGGATGCGGCTGATGTCGTCATCATCGATTCCATCCAAACCATGTACATGGATAACCTGGAAAGTGCGCCCGGCACGGTGTCGCAGGTTCGGGGCTCTGCCCAGGAATTGATCAAACTGGCCAAGCGCCGCGGCTTTGCTGTTTTGCTGGTTGGACACGTCACAAAAGAGGGCACCATCGCAGGCCCTCGTTTGCTGGAGCATATGGTCGATACCGTCCTCCATTTCGAAGGCGAGCGTTCACATCAATTCAGGATTCTGCGGGCTGTCAAAAACCGATTTGGGCCCGCCGATGAAATTGGTGTGTTCGAAATGTCCGACAGCGGTTTGGCCGAGGTCACAAACCCCTCTCAGTTATTCTTGGCCGAACATGAGGGTGATGTATCAGGTGCAGCCGTGTTCGCTGGCATCGAAGGTAGCCGCCCAGTTCTGGTCGAGATTCAAGCCCTGGTTGCACCCAGTGCGTTGGCAACACCGCGCCGTGCAGTCGTCGGCTGGGATAGCGGTCGACTGGCCATGATCATGGCCGTTCTGGATGCCCGGTGTGGTCTTGCATTGGGCCCGCTGGATGTGTACCTCAACGTCGCAGGTGGATTAAAGATATCTGAACCTGCCGCTGACTTGGCCGTGGCGTCTGCGTTGGTTTCTGCACAATCGGCCGAGGCGATTGATCGCGGCACAGTGATATTCGGGGAAATTGGCCTTTCCGGAGAAATTCGGCCAGTTTCTAGGATCGATGCACGTTTGAAAGAGGCAGAGAAATTGGGATTTACCCGCGCCATTGTGCCCAAGATTCGCAGCAAGAAATCAAAGAATACCAGTTCCATGGCTTTGATTGAGATTTCGCACCTCCGAGAGATCGAAGTCATCCTCGCCCCGAAACCATCAAAATCAACGGCAGCGAGTTAAACAGTCATCGTGGATTCGCTGAACAACCTCCCTGTTAATATCATAGACATCGGTGTTTTGCTGATCCTTCTGATATCTGCGATCTTCGCATACGCCCGAGGATTCGTTCACGAGGTATTATCTGTCGGCGGCTGGATCGGGGCTATCTTCGCGACATTCTATGGATTCCCCTACGCCAAACCCATCGCGCGAGAATACATATCCCTCGACCTCGCAGCTGACCTCACTGCAGGCATCGTTATTTTCATCACAACGTTGGTGTTTCTGTCATTAATTTCACGCTCGATCGCAAAACAGGTCCAGGCCAGTGCGCTCAATGTTCTAGATCGCTCTCTGGGTTTCCTATTTGGCTTAGTCCGAGGGACCGCATTGGTGTGCGTGGCCTATATCGGACTGGAACTGTTGGTTCCCAAAGACGAACAGCCTACGGTTATTCGTGATGCCCGTACGATGCAGTTAATCGAACCGGGTGCCGCGTTCTTGAAGAAACTTGTACCTGACCACATCACCGGCAGAACGGGGATCGACAAACCTGCGTCACAGGGTTTGGATCTCGAAAAGCTTGTGGCGCCAGAACCGAAGCAATCTGACATCCCTCTCCGCGAGGGTTACGACGCCGAACAACGGAAAAGTTTGGAAAGACTTTTAGACGGCACTGGTTCCAATAATTGATCAAAGACGTTAGGATGCGCGCATGACCCATACGATCAATCCAGGCGAAGCCACCGACACTTTCGAAGATGTCTATGACGACGATCATCCACATGAAGAGTGCGGCCTGTTTGGCATTTACGGGCATGTCGATGCTTCGGCGCACACAGCGCTTGGATTGCATGCACTTCAGCACAGAGGACAAGAATCCGCAGGCGTCGTTGCCTACGATGCGGACAAAGAACAATTTCACAGCCAAAAAGCACTTGGTTTGGTCGGGGATAATTTCTCCAGCCAAGATGTCATCGATACGCTACAGGGATCGTCCGCGATTGGGCATGTTCGATATTCGACGTCTGGCGACACCCTGCTTCGCAATGTGCAGCCGCTATTTTCAGAATTTAAGTTCGGCGGCCTTGCCGTGGCCCATAATGGCAACCTGACCAACGCCTATACGGTGCGACGTGATTTGATCAATCGCGGCAGTATTTTTCAGTCCACCAGCGACACTGAAACGATCATTCATCTAATTGCGCGCAGCGAATATGGCCGGGTCGTTGATCGCCTGACAGATGCATTGGCGCAACTAGAGGGCGCTTATTCACTGGTTGCCATCACGCAGAAAAAATTGATCGGTGCACGAGATCCCAGCGGCGTACGCCCATTGGTTATCGGTCGCATTGACGATGCCTATATTCTGACGTCCGAAACATGTGCACTTGATATCATCGGTGCGGAATTCGTGCGTGATGTTGATGCTGGTGAGATTGTCGTCATCGACGAGAACGGCCTGCATTCGTTGAAGCCGTTCACCAAGAAACCCAATCGTTTTTGCATTTTTGAATATATCTACTTCGCGCGGCCCGACAGCATGATCGAAGGAAAGCATGTATATGCGGCCCGGAAATCAATTGGTGAAGAACTGGCCCGTGAAAGCCACGTCCCGGCAGATGTGATTGTGCCTGTTCCCGATAGCGGCGTGCCCGCTGCGCTGGGTTATGCGCAAGAGTCCGGCGTGCCCTTTGAACTGGGTATCATCCGAAACCATTACGTCGGTCGCACATTTATCGAACCAACGGCGCAAATTCGAAATTTGGGCGTAAAGCTTAAACACAATGCCAACCTAGGCTCGATCAAAGGTAAACGTGTCATCTTGGTCGATGACTCCATCGTGCGCGGTACGACATCCACAAAAATTGTCGAAATGGTCCGCGCTGCAGGTGCCACCGAGGTGCATATGCGGATTTCATCACCGCCAACCACCCATTCTTGTTTTTACGGGATCGACACGCCCGAGCGCGAGCAACTGATGGCTGCGCAAAACGACGTCAAAGCCATGGCAGATATTATTGGTGTCGATTCTCTGGCGTTCATTTCATTAGATGGCCTATACCGTGCCGTCGGAGAGAACGGACGAGATGCCGAACAACCGCAGTATTGTGACGCATGTTTCACCGGCGAATATCCCATCCCATTGACCGATCACGATGGTGGCGACAAGCCAAAGCAGCTCTCGCTTCTGACAGAGCGTAAATAAAAAAAGAGAATATATGTCTAAGAAACTCGAAGGCCGCATTGCCCTGGTCACAGGTGCATCAAGAGGCATCGGACGCGCTGTTGCTGAAAGATATGCGCGCGAAGGTGCACACGTCATTGCAATTGCGCGCACCCAAGGCGCGCTCGAAGAACTAGATGATCAGATCAAGAGTGATACGGGCGAGAACGCAACATTGGTCCCGCTTGATCTTCGCGACTATGACGTCATCGATAAAGTCGGTGCAGCATTGTACGAACGGTTTGGTCGATTAGACATTACCGTCGCGAACGCAGGCCTTCTTGGTGTTCTGGGACCCATTCATCATTTGAAACCAAAAGTTTGGGATGATGTGCTGGCCGTCAACTTGACCGCTGTATGGCGGATGACGCGATCTTTTGATCCCCTGTTACGAGCGTCGGACAGCGGTCGCGCCATATTCGTGAGTTCATCCGTCGGGCATAATCCGCGCGCGTTTTGGAGCGCCTATGCTGTTTCCAAAGCGGGCCTTGAAATGATGGCCAAGACGTACGCCGAAGAAACCCTTAAAACGAACATTCGTGTGAATATGGTGAATCCAGGTGCGACCAGAACTGGCATGCGCGCCGCCGCAATGCCCGGTGAAAACCCAGAAACACTTAAGACACCAGAAAGTATCGCACACGTGTTTGTCGATCTCGCATCTGCCGATTGCACACAACACGGCGAAATGATTGTCGCCGAAGCGGAATAACCCTCAGAGAATGGAAAGCCGCATCGCGCTCACCTGGGGATTATCAAGCATCCACGGTTGGGGCGTGTTCGGGGTCAATTTGGTTAAAGAGCTTTTGCTCAACCGTACCAATGGGTGGCCGGAACCACTACTGTTGAATGAAACCGAGATGCAAGCCATTCACGAGGTTTATCACCCGATGGTCGCGCCGCTGGCCAAAGAACAGGCGAAGCTCGCCCGTGACTCGGCCCAAATTCAACAGGTGGGGCTCAAGGATGTACTTGTGCTGCATTCCAGCGGCAATGGTCTAATCCGCACACCCGTCAGTGATCGTTACGTCGGTGAACGCAACTTTGGTTTTACCTTTTTCGAAGAAACCAACATTCCAGATCAAGCCATCGAACATGCGAAATCCATGAATGGGATGCTCGCGGGATCAATGTGGAACGCCCGTCACTTGCGAGAATGCGGGATTGAGAACGTCGAGTGCATACATCAGGGCGTCGATACAGATGTATTCCAGCCACGCCCGCCGGTGAGGCGCTTTGGCGATAAGTTCGTTGTGTTTGCGGCGGGAAAGCTGGAATACCGAAAAGCTCAAGACTTGGTCGTCGCTGCATTCAAAGAATTCATCACCCGGCGACCCGATGCTTTGCTGGTCACCGTTTGGCAGAATCCCTGGCTGGAGAGCGCGCAGACGCTATCCGAGAGCACGCATATATCGACGCTACCCGATTTTTCGAAATCACCTGCCGATGCCATGATGGCATGGACTCAATCAGAAGGTATCCCAAAGGATGCGCACATTGATTTGGGCATCGTCGGCAACGCGGATCTGCCGCATATTTTATGTGATGCTGACGCTGCCATCTTTCCCAATCGGTGCGAGGGCGGCACGAACCTAGCGTTGATGGAATGTATGGCGAGCGGTATTCCCTGCATCGTTTCCATGAATTCCGGACATCTGGATATCGCTACATCGGATCATTGCTATCCCCTTGAACGACAATCACCTGTGGACGATCCGCGAGGCCGCAGACAGATTTGGGGTGAAAGCGATATCGATGAGATTGTTGAACAACTGGATGCTGTCTATTTAGATCGCGCACGGGCGAAGGAAATCGGCCTGAAGGGCGTGTCCCGCATGCAGGAAATGACTTGGGCGAAACAAATTGCCGCACTTATTCAATCCCTTCAGGATTGATCAAAGGCTTTTTAAATCTTCGACAGCTCGATCCATCACGCCCGGCCAATCACCCGGTTCAGACTGTCGAAACAACTTCATCGACGGGTACCACGGCGTTGTCTCGTCCTCCTTACCCCAACGCCACTCGGCAATGTACGGAAGCAGCGCGAACGTCTGACATCCTAGGGCGCCCGCCAGATGCAGCGGCGCAGAGTCACAGGATATGATGGCATCTAATTCCATCATCAACGCAGCAGTATCACCAAAATCTATGATTTGATCTGTGGGGTCGATCAAACGATGGCCGCTTGAAAGCTTGGCCGTGTCGTCTGCTGCATTATCTTTTTGAAGCGAAACAAGCTGCACACCTTCTAGATCGAACAAGGGTGAAAAAGACACCAGTCCAGGTGAACGCAGATCATCACGCACATGGTCAGGGTTCCCGCGCCAAGATATGCCGACGCGCTTTCCTGATGGCCAATTACGCATGATGCCCTGCCATTTCTTTCGCGCGGATTTGGGTACAGCCAAATAAGGATCAGCATAGGGTTCCGAGACATAGTCAGGCGAAAGTATCCCCGGCAAATTCAACAACGGCACATGGAAATCTGTTTTTGGAAATGCCTCGCCCGGCGTAATCAGCGATTTGATAAAGTCTGCGCCTTTGAACAACGGCTGTATCACATCGGGACATTCAAAATGCACTTTGAACCCGTGATCACGTAGCTCCCGAAGATACCGCGCAAACTGGATCGTATCGCCAAACCCTTGTTCTGCATGAACCAAGATATGCGCGCCTTTTTGGCCCTCACCGGTCCACTCGGGGCACGGCCACTCGCGCTCCAACTCTCTGAACCGAGGGGTTTTCCACCGATGGCGATAATCACGCCAGCCTTCGGTAAAATGTCCCGCCAACAAACGCGCCATCCCCCTGTTTCTCAGGATTTCTGGATCATCCGGCGAAAGTGCGATCCCGCAATCATAAGCAGTCAGCGCATCGTCAAGATGACCCTGCTCTTGCAACGCGACGCCGAGGTTGCCCCAAATATGGGGATTATCATCACGAATACCGAGTGCGGCATGATAATGATTGACCGCATCATCAAACGCATTCGCCATCCGATAAATATTCCCGAGATTGGTATGTGCTTCGACGAATTCAGGGTTCAGACGCAGGGCATTGATATAATACGCGATGGCATTTCCCTCTTGCCCTTTCTCATGGGCCGACACACCCAGGGCCAAATAACTCCCAGCAAGTTCAGGATTGAGTTCGACAGCTCGGCGCAGATGTTTCTCTGCTTCTTCATCGGTGGGGCCGTGCAGGTCTTGGAGCGCCAAACCCAAATTCAGATGTGCCTCGGCCAAATCAGGTTGAAGCTCCAGCGCCAGGTGTGCGCGCGCGCGCGCGCCATCTGGATCGCCCGCACCAAGCAGCGCCGATGACAAATCTGCGTGCAAGATGGCATCATCCGGAGACAACACTACGGCATTCCGAAATGCCGAGACGGCCCCCGCATTATCATCCACGGATTTCAGGACACGCCCTAAGTTCGCATGATAAAGCGGCACATTCGCATCAATAGAGATTGCCTTGCGGATGAGTTGTTCGGCTTCTGATGGATGATCTGATTGGAAGTAGACCAACCCAAGCAAATGATTGGCATCTGCGTGCCCAGGGGCTATCTCGAGAATTTTTTGATAGCTGGACGCCGCCGCATTCAGGTCGCCGGTTTGGTGGGCTTTTACCCCGGCCATCAAGACATCTTGTATATCAATCTTCATCGCGAAACAGAATATCTTACTGAGCAACGAATAAAACATCCGATGCGCGTGTTAAGTATGTATCGGAGACTAGCAGTCCGAAGGCTTCATGATTAAGATACGCTTTAGATGAACTAAAGGGAGACCAATTTGTGAACGCCCGCAAAGTAAAAACAGCAGCAGATGCCAAGGCGCTGATCGAGAAACATAACCTGGAATACGTCAAAGTGGGCGTTTTCGATATCGACGGCATCATGCGCGGTAAATACATGTCAAAAGACAAGTTCTTGTCGTCTTTAGATAAGGGATTTGGGTTTTGCGATGTTGTGGTGGGCTGGGATTCTCAGGATCAACTATATGACAACGTGTCTGTCACCGGCTGGCATACCGGCTATCCCGATGCAGGTGTGCGCGTGCTTCCAGAAAGTTGTCGAGAGATCGCTTGGGAAGAAGGTACGCTGTTTTTCTTGGGCGAGTTTAGCGGCGAGCATGAGGCTGTGTGCCCCCGTGCCACGCTACGCCGCGTCCTGAAACGCGCCGAGAAAATGGGATATGCGGTTAAAGCGGGTTTCGAATTTGAATTCTTCATGTTCGAAGAAACACCGCATTCGGTGCGAGAGAAGAACTATCAGGGCATGAAACCAATCCAACCGGGTTTCTTTGGCTACTCCGTCCTGCGTAACACCGTCGATAGCGATATATATCGCGATTTGTTAGACGGATGCGCGCACATGGACATGCCCCTAGAGGGTCTCCACGAAGAAACTGGCCCTGGTGTACTAGAAGCCGCTATCACCGTTGATGAGGCACTCGCCGCTGCAGACAAAGCCGCCTTGTTCAAGACCTTCGCCAAAATCATGGCTCAAAAACGTGGGCTGATGGCGACTTTCATGGCCAAGTGGTCTCCCGATTGGCCAGGCCAGTCAGGGCATATCCATATTTCGCTGACCAAAAAAGGCCGCACCAAGAACGCTGGGGTGTTCTATGATCCCAAGGGCCCGGACGGCATGAGCCGCACTATGAAACAGTTTGTTGCTGGTCAGCAAAAGCTGATGCCAGAATTTTTGGCGTTGATCGCCCCTACGGTGAACAGCTACACGCGATTGATCCCCGGTTTTTGGGCCCCGACAGATGCAACATGGGGCGTCGACAATCGCACCTGTGCCTTACGTGTCGTGCCGGGCTCAGAAAATTCTCAACGGGTCGAATATCGGGTTGCGGCTGCGGACTGTAATCCCTATCTGGCGCTGGCCGCAGCCATTGCATCCGGCCTGCACGGGATCGAAGCCGAATTGGAACCCACACCAAAAATAGAAGGGAATGCATATGAAAAGACATTCCCCAAAAAGCTGGCACTTCCCGCGACGCTCTGGGATGCTGCGCAAAGATTAAAAAGCTCTGAGATCGCAAAAGATATGTTTGGCGAGATTTTCGTCGATCACTATGCGGCAAGTAGGGAATGGGAAGAACGGGAATTCCGTCGCCACATAACCGATTGGGAGATGCAGCGATACTTTGAGATCATTTGATCCTACTCATCGCTTAAGACATGTTCTTCCCAACAACCCATAAGGATGATCTCATGCGTTTCTTTACGATTTTATCTCTTATTGTTGTTCTGGCTCTTCCAGCGTCGGCCCAACAGGATAACGCCGATGTGGTGGCAAAAGTGGTGCGCATCCAAAATGCAGCCGTGGCGATGCAAGATGCCCTGCCCCGCCCGCTTGATGTCGGCAGCGATGTCCAACTGGGTGATGTTATTTCGACAGGCAAGGATACGCGACTGGAACTGGAATTTACGGACGGCACAATTGTCCGGTTGGGCGAACGCGCGCACTTCACCGTCGTTGAATACGTTCTTGAACAGAATGGCGGCAGCGCTGTGATGCGCATGTTGCAGGGTGCATTCCAGGTGACCAGCGGCAAAATGATGCAGTTGGCCGACTCGTCAATGACGGTCCAAACCAATACGGCAACCATTGGCATTCGCGGCACTGTGTTTTGGGGTGGTGTGCTGGATAACGGTTTCGAAGTGGCACTTCTGAGTGGCAAAGGCGTCGACGTCAAAACGGATGTTGGCACCGTATCTTTGACCGAGCCGGGCACAGGAACCCGCGCAGCAAGTAGCGGTGTCTTTCCAAGCGAGCCATTGCCATGGGGCCAAACTAAAATCCAAAGAGCCATCAGCACGGTCACTTTCGATAACTAACCGTTCGGGTGACTTGATCCCATCGCATTAGACTGCGATACAGCACAAAGCGACTTTTATTTGGCCTTGCTGAGGGGGACGGTCAGATGACCGATACATATCAAAATCTATCCGGAAATTGGGGTTATCCCACACAAATTCGGTTCGGCGTTGGCCGGATTAGCGAATTGCCTCGCGTGTGTTCATCTCATGGCATTTCACGCCCTCTGATCGTCACCGATCCAGGAATTGCGGCGCTGCCAATGATATCTGATGGGCTGGAATCCCTTCGCAACGCGGGGTTGGCGGCTGAGGTGTTTTCTGACGTCAAAGGCAATCCCATTAGCGCCAACGTCTTTGCCGGGCTAGATGCGTTCCGCGCGGGCGATCACGATGGTGTCATCGCCTGGGGCGGCGGTAGTGCCATGGATTGCGCCAAGGTGATTGCCTTGATGGCCGGTCAAACCTTGCCCATGTGGGAATTTGAAGACGTCGGATCGAACTGGAAGAATGCGAACCCAGATGGGATTGCCCCAATTATCGCGGTCCCGACAACCTCGGGGACGGGCTCCGAAGTGGGCCGAGCGGGGGTCATCACCAATGAAGAAATTAACGTCAAAAAAATCATCTTCCATCCCAAGCTGATGCCAGCGACGGTGATTTGCGATCCCAACTTACTTGTAGGGCTTCCAAAAAATATCACAGCATGGACTGGAATGGACGCCCTGGCGCACTGCCTGGAAGCGTATTGTACGCCGTTTTATCATCCGATGAGTGATGGTATCGCCGTTGAAGGTATTCGACTGGTCAAAGAATGGCTCCCGGTTGCCGTAGAAGATGGTACGAACCTGGATGCCCGCGCGCACATGATGTCAGCCGCTGCCATGGGTGCCGTCGCTTTCCAAAAAGGTTTGGGGGCTATTCATTCCCTATCGCATCCCGTGGGCGCGATCTACGATACCCATCATGGACTGACGAACGCTGTCTTTATGCCATATGTTCTGGCTTACAATCGCGCGTCGATAGAGCAAAAAATGGCCAGATTGGCAGGCTGGTTAGAGCTTGGTGACAGCTTTGATGATATTCAAAAATGGGTTCTGACGCTGAGAGAGAGTTTTGATATCCCCCACACGGTCAAAGATCTCGGTGTCGAGGAAAGCCGACTTGATGAAATTTCAAAGATGGCGGCAGAGGACCCGACCGCTGCGAGCAACCCGATCCCCGTCGATGCAGATGATATGCGCAAAATGCTAGACGCCGCCATGGCGGGACAGTTGTAATTGAACTGATATGTTCGCAGGTATCCCTCCAGAAGTAATCGAAACTGGCTTGGTAGCGTTCACCACATTTTTTGCCGTTGTCGGTCCCATTGACGTATCTGCTGTTTACGCCGGGCTAACAGCAGGCATGCCCCTGAAACAGCGGCGCAAAACAGCTATAAAAGGTGTGGTTATCGCTGCTGGAATTCTGCTGCTCTTTGCATTTTTCGGGAAGCCATTGCTGAACTATTTGGGCATCACTTTGGCCTCATTAAAAACGGCGGGCGGTGTGCTGTTGTTGCTGGTCGGCATCAATATGGTATTCGCGACATCAAGCGGCATCAGTTCAACCACGGATGATGAGACCGAAGAGGCCTCGCACCGCAACGACATTTCTGTGTTTCCTCTGGCCACACCCTTATCGCAGGTGCAGGCACCATGGGGGCCGTCGTTTTGCTGATGGCAAATGCGGAGGGTGATCCGTTAAAAAGCACCGCTGTGGTCGTCGCGTTGTTGGCCAATTTGGCACTAACATTGATCTTCCTGTTGATGGCATCACCAATTCAACGGCTATTGGGTGTGACAGGCCTTAACGTCATATCGCGTGTGATGGGTGTGTTACTGACCGCACTTGCCGTGCAGTTCATTTTCGACGGTATCCGGGCCAGTAATTTGTTTGGCATCGCCGGATAGCGGTCTAGGACGATAAGCTCAACACCCAGTTTCTGATCTCTAAACAGCGTTGATCTGGATCGATCACGTCGTCATCAATGCCCAACTGCCAGCGCAAATCCAAACGAGATGGATCTTGGCTCAGAGCTTCTAGACTCGCGCTGTGATTTTCCAAATCTTCAATATCCTTAAAAAACCCCTCGCCAACCATAGCATCAGCATATCGCCGATACAGGCCCGCCAGATGTGGAAGATCAAACTCAGGATGATATTGCATCCCCCAAAACTCTCCGCTACCTGTGCGAATAATCGCCGCTTGGACAACCGAATGCGCATTTGAGGCCAATATGATTGCCCCGGGTGGTAGCCTAGTCACTTCGTCATAATGAATACATGGGCTATCAAATACGGCAGGTTTACCCGCGTACAAAGCATGTCCCGCGCCGGCATTCGTCAAAGATATCTTGCGTGCAATGCCAACTTCGCGTCCACGGGGGCTTTTGGCGACGCTGCCCCCCGTCGCGGCGGCGGCAATCTGCAGCCCCCAACAACTGCCCAATACACTCAAGCCCGCATCCAGCGCTGACTTCATTAGATCAACTTGACGTGTGACTTCTGGCACGGTGTCAAAAGCATGCAAGCCAGATCCCCCCATAACCATGCCATCAAAATCACCGATGCTTGTACCAATTGGCAAGAACACATCAGAGTCTGCGGGAAATACTGTTTCGATGTGAATGTTCGGAAACATCCTTTTGATTTCCTGCGCGTAACGTTCTGCACCAAGATCGCAGCCCACTGCCCGAGACATTTCGTTGGCCTCTGCAGTATTGCCGTCAGCGATTAATATCTTCAACTCATTCATAAATTTATTCCCCGATCAGCTTTGCAATGCGCTCAGTCTCTCGCGCGCTGATTCTAACTGGCTATGATTCATGAGCGCTTCGACCCGTTCGATTGCCGTCTCGACATTGTAGCCTTCCTCGTGCGCTGCAATTTTCTCCGCGAAGGGTAAGGCCAGTTTATAAGCGACCCATGCGCGAATCAGATCCTGTCTCAGGCCCCAACCGGACTCGAACATCGTTCCAACAATGTACTGGGCGATTGGATGACCGCGCCGTGCCGCTTTTTCGTAATGCGGCACGGAATTGCCATAGTCTTGGGGAACACCTAGGCCTCTAAAATAAGCCTCACCCATATAAAAATTGGCTTCCGGATCGTTCGATAGGCGCGTCGCAAGCTTGAACCACTCAACCGCGCGATGATTATTTTGCTCTACACCGACGCCAGTTGCATACATCACACCGATTTGCACTTGGGCAGGGACATACCCTTCTTTCGCCACGCGCTGCAACAGTGACCACGCCTTTTCCTCGTCCTTCAGGACATCAGGTGCATACAAAAGTTTTTTCGCGTATGTTGTGATGTCAGATTCATTGCCCGCATCGGCAGCCTTCTTGGCGACAATCAATTCACTTTTGTATGCCAGTATTCGCAGGGTCTCTGGATCTTGCTCTCGTTCGCCAAAGAAAATCCACCCCGACACCCCAGAAAGCAGGAGCGAGATAAACGCCATGATGAGTAAAAATCTATATGACATCGTTGGTTACCTACCGATGTCAGAGATGAGAAGTCAATTAACTTGATCGGCTCGATTGTGTTCGTTTCGATCAACACGTTGCTGTGTTGTTCTGTTCGGGGACGGTTTATCGTAGCATGTCACACCACCCAAATCGCGGTAACAGTACAAATTCTGTTGGGCAACCGGGGTATCCTCTTCGCAATAGGTGAGGCCCTTTTCGCGCCGAACGGTAGAGCAATCCTTGCCACTACCAATGGAAATGGCATGATCGACCAGGGTCTTATCGGTGCCAATAAGCGAGATTCCCTCGACCGCCGTAAATGTGCCTGGATCGCATGCAGAAAGACCAAGCCCCGTAACCAGCGCGACCGAAATCTTCATTTTCTTCAGCCAAATACGCATGGCACAGTTTTCTCCCAATAAGATCACATCAATCTGACCGCTAATGGTTAATGTCGCATTAATAAATGCGATAATCTCGCTAAAACTACACGAAGCGCGTGAACATTTGGTCTGATCACATTGGCCACTTTAAACCACGCAATGGTTTGCTATAAACCCTTGGTATCGATATGTTTGGGCGCTTTTAAGAAGCGCGCTTTAACATCGCGACCAAGTACGACGGAGTTACACGTGGGCGAACAAAACGACGAAGCACTGATGCGTGAAATTGACGAAGAACTTCGTCAGGATCAGTTTAAGAAAATCTGGGATAAGTTCGGTAATTTGATTGTTGGAACAGCCCTGGCTGTTGTGCTCGTGGTCGCGGGCTACCAAGGTTGGCAGGCCTATGACAAAAGCCGCAAAACAGAGGCGACGGATCAGCTGATAGGTGCGGTCGATTTGATCAACCGAGGCGATGCCGAGGCGGCCTTGGGCGTCCTACGCGATATCTCGACTAAAGGCGTTGATGGCGTCTCCATTATCGCAACATTCCGCAAGGCCGCGATTCTGAGCGAACAAAAGGATCACGCGGGCGCTGCAACTGCGTTTAAGGGAATTGCAGCTGATACAGGTCTCGCAGAACGTTATCGTGACCTCGCCACCATCTTGGCTGCGGCGCAAGAGCTGGAAGCGGACAACGCAAACGCAGACGCGGTCATCGAAACACTGCAACCAATGAGAGAGCCGACCCAGGTCTGGCGTCATACCGCCCGCGAGATATCAGCCGCAGCGGCGCTGGTCGCGGGACGTAAAGATCAAGCACGTGACTTCTTGCAGGCCATTGTGCTGGACCCTAAAGCCCCGAACGGCTTACGCTCTCGGGCACAGGAACTTCTACAGGCGGTTGGCGAATAAATGCATCCAAAGCCCCAATCCCATGCATGGATAAAACCCTTATTTGGGTTTGTGCTTATTTCAGCAGTAAGTCTTTTGAGCGCATGTGAGACTCTCGAAGACCTAGACCCATTTGGGCAGGCTGAAAAACCGCTCCCTGGCGAGCGCATCTCGATCCTCGTAAACGAGCGCAGCCTTCAAGCGGACGTCGCACCTGGCGAAGCGAACATCATTCTTCCCGCCCCTAGCCAGAATGACGAATGGCCGATGGCTGGTGGATACGCGAACCACGCCATGCATCATATCGAAGTAAGCGACACGCTTTCCGAAGTTTGGAGTTCAGATATTGGATCTGGCGCAGATGACGATAAACGCTTTGTCGGACCACCAATTGTCGCCGCCGGACGGATCTATACGATGGATACGGAGTCCGAGGTTCGGGCCTACAGCATCGAAGATGGGGACCGCCTCTGGTCAACTGACCTCGAAGACGATGTCGATGATGATGACCACATCGGTGGCGGCCTTGCATATGAGAGAGATCGTGTTTTCGTCGCTACGGGTTATGGCGTTGTTTTTGCGCTAAACGCGACCACCGGCGAAATTATCTGGTCTGAAAACACCAAAATTCCCCTGCGCGCAGCCCCCACAGTTCGCGGTGGCCGTGTTTTTATTTTGACTGTTGATAATACGCTGATCGTGCTCAACGCACAGGATGGTTCAACTCTGTGGACCCATTCCGGCGCACAGGAAACGGCCAGCATCTTGGGCAGCGCGAGCCCCGCAGTCGAGAGCGGTATCGTTATTGTTCCTTACACATCAGGAGAGCTGTTTGCCCTTCGCACTGATACGGGTCGCGTACTGTGGCAGGATAATTTGGTGTCCATTCGTCGCACGGATTCAGTCGCTTCACTCTCGCAAATTCGTGGGCGTCCCCTGATAGATCGCGGTCGCGTCATCGCCATTAGCCATGCGGGTGTGATGGCCGCCATAGATTTGCGTACAGGTCGACGTGTTTGGTCTCGTCAAATTGGCGGCGCTGAGAGTCCATGGGTCGCAGGTGACTACATTTTCACGATCACCAATGATAATGAATTGATCGCCGTATCACGCGATGACGGTAAAGTACTCTGGGTGCTCGGTTTACCTAAGTTCGAAGACCCCGAAGACCAAGAAGATCCCATCACTTGGACCGGACCATTGCTGGTCAGCGATCGCTTAATTGTGGCGGGCTCAACGGGCGAAGCACTTGCAGTATCGCCGTACACGGGGGCGCTGCTGGGAATCGAAGAATTACCGGATAGTATTGCCGTTCCACCCATTTCGGCAGGTGGTTTTGTGTTTTTCTTGGCCGACGATGCAGAACTCGCGGCTTACCGTTAGTTCATTTTTTTCAAACCCCAACGGGCAATTATGAGCTTCACAGTCGCCATCATCGGACGTCCCAACGTGGGAAAGTCGACGCTTTTCAACAGGCTGGTTGGAAAACGCCTGGCTATTGTTGACGATGCGCCTGGCGTCACCCGTGACCGCCGCGAAGGTGAAGGCAGTATCAGCGATATTTCGTTTCGCCTGTTCGACACTGCTGGTCTCGAGGATGCCAACGACGACAGCATAGAAAGCAGGATGCGCGAACAAACCGAACGCGCAGTCGGCGATGCCGACGTCGCACTCATGCTGATTGACGGTCGCGTCGGTGTCACGCCCACGGACGAGCACTTTGCGAATTGGCTGCGCCGACAACAAACCCCGGTTATTTTAGGCGTCAATAAATGCGAGGGCAGACAAGGCGAAAGTGGTCGTCTCGAAGCGTACGGTCTTGGTATCGGCGAACCGATTGCCATATCTGCAGAACACGGCGAAGGGCTTGATGGCTTGTATGACGCGTTACTTCCCTACCACGAAGCCGCACTAGCCGCACGTGATGCAGACAACCTGAGCGATGATGAATTTCAAGACCGCGGTGAGGAAGAGGACGACGAGATAGTCGCCGCCCGCCCGATGCAATTGGCCATCGTCGGCCGCCCCAATGTCGGCAAATCAACGCTGGTGAACCAACTCCTTGGTGCCGATCGCATGCTTACCGGGCCAGAGGCTGGCATTACGAGAGATTCAATTGCGACGCCTTGGTCGTGGAACGGGCGAGAGATCAAGCTTGTCGATACAGCAGGCCTAAGACGTCGCGCACGCGTCCACGACAAAGTCGAACATCTCTCAGTCAACGATACTTTTCGCGCAGTGCAGTATGCGCAAATGGTGGTGCTTGTCGTTGATGCAGACCAGCCGCTCGAGAAACAAGATTTGACCATCGCACGCAGAGTTGTCGATGAAGGACGCGGCCTTGTGATCGCGATCAACAAATGGGACGCCGTCAAAGACCGTGCGGGCACATTGGAATTGGTTCGTGATCGCTTACAAACATCGCTACCACAAATTCTCGGCGTGCGGATCGTCACCTTGTCGGCCAAGACCGGCAAGGGTGTTGACCGTCTTTTACCTGCCATATTCGAAGTCTTTGATATTTGGAACGCACGGGTGCCGACGGGGGCATTGAACCGTTGGCTATCCGGGATGCTCGAAGCACATCCGCCTCCCATGGGGACCCATGGAAAACGGCTGACCATTCGTTATGCAACCCAAGTCAAAAGCCGCCCACCGACTTTCGCGTTATTTTCGTCAACGGTCGGGAAACTGCCTGAGAGTTATTTGCGTTATTTGGTGAATGGCTTGCGCGATGACTTTGGTATAGATGGCGTCCCAATTCGGATGGTAACGAGATCCGGGAAAAATCCATTTATTTAATTGGCTTACGCCAGCAACAATGGCTTGGCGTCGTCTGCCAGAGATCGCATTCCATCCAGTGAATTGAACCAATGCAGCGGCCGTTCTGGCGCATTTCCATCCACATTCGGAGCCGCACTTCCGGCACGCACATCAGACAAAAAAACGATCCGAAGTTCAAAGTTCAAACGCGCCCGCCCCGTCGTATTCGGTACACTGGCATGCAGATGTGCGCCGGAAAAAATGGCCGCCTGCCCGACATCCGGCATCAACTTCTTAGCTGCACCAATATCGTGTGTAGCAGATGATGTGGGCAATAAAGGATAATCGCCAAGTTGACCATTCGAACGCCGTACCCTGAGTTCATCAAGAGACCAAGCATCACTGTCATTTGGCACAAAATTATCAAACAAGACTGGCCATATGGCCATCGTGTTGTCTTCGGATAACGCCTTTATCGGTGCCCAGACGTTGATCTGCTCATATAAATTTGAACCCCATGTATCGCGATGTGGGGCTAATGGCGCCAAAGGGAAATCAAGCGTTTCATTCCCTGGCGGAGCGATTCGCAGCTTCAGTGTATCGAAATACGCATCATCCGAATTAGCACCCCATTCTTCGAGCAGTTTGCCCACCAGATGTCTGACACCAGTATCTTCGTTGAAAGCTTTCCTGAGCGCGACGACACGAGATCGATATTCATCCGGCTCCAGTTCTTGGTGTGCCGTTTCAACATCCAAGCCAAAGAACCCGTTGTCGATCATATGGGATGCATGCGAGACCAGCCTGCTTAGTGATGGCGCCCCCGTTTCAAAAATCTCTCCAGCAAAGATTTCAGCGCGACCTTCTGAAGATAGCGCAGCCATAGCGTTAGCCTCCGCCCCGCTGATAGGCGCGATCAAATCGCTGCATAAAGGCTGTTCTTTCATCTTCATCATATCCGACAAAGGTCAACGTGACCGGGGTCGTCGGAATACGCATTAATGCAATCTGTCGCACATCTTCGTCACCAAGTTCAATATGGATATGATGGCCAAGTTCATTTTCGACGTCCACCTTGTTGCCGTGTACGTGAAAATGATGCGACCCGACGGCTTGGGGCAGCAAACGCACAAATTCGTGATGCGTGATCCCCATTTGTTTTTTGATGGTTGTCTGTTCTCTATTCATGAAAAGGCCGATTGCATCAACCGCCAGCGACAGGTGGCCAAATCGCCAAATGGTCACCCTCTTCAAGCTTCGTCGTGCCGCGGTCTTCAGGAGCAATATAGACGCCATTGATCAGAACCATATGGCACATTTTTTCTGGCACCCCCAGGCGCATGATAATCTGCGTCGGCGAGATATCCTCGGCGACCTCGATATCGGCTTCATTCTTGACCGCACCGACAGGCAAGTATTCCGCCAACGAGGCGTATAGCTTCACACGTACTTTCATGATGGTTATTTAAGTGCTTATTGCGAGCATGCAATATAGGCATCTGCAATAAGGTGCGGATCAGCTATCAATTTTTCTTTCCACTCGCCAAGCGGTACTTCTGTTTGGATCAATCCGCGCAGCACACCGATTTGGTCAGTCCGACCCAAAGACAGCGCACCGATAATTTTGTCACCATCAAATTCCAGGCGCATGTACTTATAATTTTTAGAGTCTTTGGCCTCGGCAAAATCGCCTCCCTCAACACCATCCCATTTACCAAAGCTGGCGGAAATCAAACCAACGGTATCAAGCACGTTCATGTTCAGGCTGCCCTTAAACGGCGCAGATGAGCCCGCCATGTTCATGGCTGCAATGCGACCATGGTCAACGGCAGTTGGCTGAACAGCATGAACGGCCCACTCACCCGTTGAAAAATCAGGGCCTTGGGCACAGTCGCCCGCCGCAAAAATATTGGGGTCGGATGATTGCATATGCTCATCAACAATGATGCCCTGATCAGATTTAAGGCCAGCCCCATCTAAGAAGCCAATGTTCGATTTCACGCCTGTGGCGACAACAACCAAGTGCGCCGGGATCTGATCACCGTTATCCAGATCTACCAACAGGCTGTCTTGTTTGTCTTCTGACGCTTCTAGCTTGGTGACCCGTGTTGACGTCAGCACGTTCACACCTTTTTCAATACACCATGCCTTGACCATATTACCTGCCGCAGCATTCATCATGCGCGGCACCATGCGATCCTCGGCTTCAACGACCGTCAGGTTCACACCGCGTTCGGCCAATGCCTCTAAGATAATACATCCAATAAACCCAGCCCCCATGAGGACCACGTCTGCGCCCTTATCAGCAAGGCGAGCAATGTTGCGACAATCTTCAAGCGTCCAACAATGGTGAACACCCGGCAAGTCCAAGCCATCAATGGGAGGTCGTACAGGGCTCGCACCTGTTGCAATCAACAATTTCTCATAAGGCTGGTCCGACCCGTCCGCCAACCTGAAGACCTTTGCCTTCGCATCCACGCTTTCGACTATGCCCTGACGATAGGAAATTTTCTGCACACCGTAGTGATCATCATCTTTACGAAGGTACGTGCCTTCTTCTTCGATGATCCCTGTGAGAACATAAGGGATCGCCATACGGGAATACGGGGGTTCGGGCTCTCCGCCGATCATCACAACTTCTGCATTTGGGTCAGTTTTCCGCAGTGTATCTGCGGCAGTCACACCTGCTGGACCTGCTCCGATGATGACATAGGTCATATTACTCTCCTCAGCGCATGGAAGCGCCTCTTAATCTTAATCGCATTCCCGCGATAGCGGGAACCCAGACTTATTGCCTCGATATGGGTCCCCTCTTTCGCGCGGATGACGGAAATTGAGGTGGGCTCAACATTGATAGGAAATTAGGGGAGGATACCATTCCTCCCCTAGTGGTCCGATCTCGTTACAACCCCAGTCGGCTCAGTGTCTCGTTCGTCGGAACACCCTCGCCCGTCCAGCCGCGCAGCTGATAATACTCAGGCAGCATCACATCCAACTGGTTGGTCAAGCCATCCGCAGGACCCGTTTTCGCGGCATCTTTTAGTAACCGCTGCGGCAGATTGTCATCAGCAGCCGTGAAACCGGCAGCATTGTTAAACGTCCGCTCCAGGTTCCAGATGCGCTCACCGACCTCAAGTAAGCGGTCAACTGACCAATCCCCCTCGCACGCCGCATCAATTTGCGGGGCAACGTCTTCGAGGCTCCAAGCAAACGAAGTGAACACACAGATACCTGCGCTATCGAACACAGCCGTCGCGTCTTGGAACGCTTTGACCAAGCCCGCTTTGCCCTCGGCGACAAGAGGATCTGTCTTCTCTGGAATACCCAGCACCTCGGAAGCCACTGTGTATGAGCGCAGGTGACATGCACCGCGGTTCGACGTGGCATAGGTCAAGCCCATACCCTGAATCCCTCGGGAGTCATAAGCAGGGAACTCTTGACCCTTCACAGACATCGACAGTTCAGGATGGCCATATTTTTCACACAACAGCTTCGAACCCAGTCCGATCTCAGCACCAAATCCTTCGCCCTTACCAGTCAATTCAGCCAGGTCCGTAAGCGCTTTGGCGCTGCCGAATTTAAGCTCAATCCCACCGGTTTCTTTATCGGTGATATAGCCTGCCTCGTACATTTCCATAGCTGCACCAACGGTGGCACCAAATGAAATCGGATCAAAGCCCTGTTCATTACAAATGAAGTTGGCAAAAGTTAGCGCATCCAGATCATCAACACCGGTCGCTGCCCCCAAAGCCCAAGCGGCTTCATATTCCAAACCACCCGAAGCCCCATGATATTGTGGGCGTTCTGCAACTGTGTAGTGCGTGCGATCCACGGTCGAAATCCGACCACATGCAATGGTACATGCGAAACATGCCGCATTGCGGACCAAGTTCGGTTTTCCATCTGACTCGCGTGGCTCCGCCATCGCCTCGGCAGAAATCGCGTGCGCACCTTCGAACTGCACATCACGGTGGTTCCGAGTCGGCAACGCACCAGTTTCGTTGATCACATTCATCAGAACTTGCGTCCCGAATGCCGGAAGCCCCTCACCCGTCACAGGGTTGCCAGCCAACACTTCTTTGCCTGCACTGACGGCAGACATGAAGGCTTTTGGATCTTCGACCGAAACACCCTTGGTGCCACGGATCGCCACGGCTTTCAGATTCTTGGACCCCATCACCGTTCCCACGCCGGACCGACCAGCGGCGCGGTGATAATCGTTGACGACACAGGCGTATTTTACGCCCTGCTCGCCAGACACACCGATCGACGCCACGCGGATCAATGGATCTTGGTGATCACTCTTAATTTTATCTTCGGTGTCCCAAACGCTGCTGCCCCACATGTCTGAAGCATCAACAAGCTTGATGTCATCGTTATCGATAAACAGGTAAACCGGCTTATCCGACTTCCCTTCAAAGATAATCATATCCAGACCGGCGTTCTTCATTTCGTTGCCAAAGAACCCGCCCGAGTTAGAGCACGCAATCGCGCCTGTCAGCGCGCCTTTGGTCACAACCGAATAACGTCCAGCTGTTGACGCTGTGGTCCCGGTTAATGGCCCGGTCGTCATGATCAGTTTGTTTTCGGGACTCAATGCGTCGACCTTCGGGTCGACTTCCTCGGCGAAATATTTTGTCGCCAATCCACGTTGTCCCAAGTAATCATTGGCCCACTGCATGTTGAGTGGCTCTTTTTTAATGCTTCCATCGGTCAGATTGACCCGAAGGAGTTGTCTTGCCCATGCCATGATGCTGTCTCCCTCTGTTATGCTGACGCTTGGTTAGCGTCTGTTTTTTCTGCCCAGGCGCGCATTTTCTCTAATCCCGTCCAGTTCGCATCAACATAAGTGATGGCGTCTGTTGGGCAGGCTTTGGCGCATTCTGGCTCACCTTCACAAAGATCGCATTTTATGACTTTGCCGGTGTCCGCGTTGTAGTTGATCGTGCCGAATGGGCAGGCAATCGTGCAGACTTTGCACCCCACACAAAGGTTGTCGTGAACGATCTTCGCCCCCGATGCCTTATCCAACGTGATCGCATCCACAGGGCATGCGTGCATGCACCAGGCTTCGTCACACTGTGTGCAAGTATACGGTACGAACCGTCCCTTTTCGTGGAACGTAAAAACTTTGATCCGCGACTTTGCGGGGTTGAACGCGTTCTCGTTGTCATAAGAGCACGCCAGCTCACATTGCAGGCACCCTGTGCACTTATCCGGATCGATACTTAGTGATTTTTGCATTACGTCTCCTCCGCGTATTCGCAACGGTTTAAAACTTATACGGAGTTATGGCGTTGTTTTTAGGCCACTCTGCTCAACCGCAATTTGTTTAATTTTTGGCTGCCGGCAGAACACTCCTCCCTTAGGTACAGCTTAACATCCGAATACAGCGCGTCGGCAATCAAAATCTGACATAAAATCCAAATAGTTAGTGCGACTCATTCTGAATTTCATCTAAATCCACTAGATCATCATTCCGTATTTGACCACGGGGCAAATTGTTGAAATCTTTCATCGTCGATCAAATGCCTGAAAACCAGAGCAGGCTTGGATAAACGATAGGTGCCTTTCGATGCCAAACACATTTCCCTCGCTGGATGAATTTGCCCAACTGCCCCACGCGGTTTCTCTGCTGGGGATGTCTGGTGTAGGTAAAACCATGCTGTCGACGCAACTGCGACGTGACAGCAATTGGTTTCATTATTCAGCTGATTACAGGATCGGTACCGGTTACTTGGCAGAGCATATAATCGACAACATTAAGTTCAGAATTATGCGAACGGACGCGTTTGTCGCCGACCTCTTGCGTTCGGATTCAATTTACATCAATCACAACATTTCGGTTGATAACTTGGATCCTGTTTCAACGTATCTCGGTATGTTTGGCGATCCGGCTACTGGTGGATTAAACAAAGCCACGTTCTTGGAACGTCAGCAGCAATACCGCTCAGCAGAAATCAACTCCATGCAAGACGTCCCAAGATTCATGGAGAAAGCGTGGCGCATTTACGAATGCAAAGACTTCATCAACGACGCATCTGGCAGCTTGTGCGAGATCGTTGACTTATCTGACCCAAATGATCCGGTAATAAGTGCCTTAACGGGATCAACAATGATCCTTTATATCCGCGCCAATGCGGCGGGGGAAGATGCTCTCAAAGAACGCGCGCAATCAGATCCGAAACCACTGTTTTATTATCCTGATTTCATCGAACGTCACATCGCGGACGAGCCGGACGATGGCGCGGGCGTGGACAGCAAGGAATTCGCGCAACGCCTGTTCCCGCCTCTGCTTGAAGATCGCAAACCCAGATACGCAGAATTCGCACAACGTTATGGATTTGAAATAGGCGTTGAGCGGCTTTTGGGTGGTGATGCCATCACCGGCAAGATTCCCAACGCAGATAAGTTCATTAGCCTTTTATACGATGTCTTGAACGAGCAACGCGACCGCGATGAGGTTGCGAAAACGAACGCAGAGCGCTACTTAACCGTATGCCGAGCACGCGCCAAAGAACGCGCGGCCAACGGCTGAGGAAGCAAACATGCCTATTAAGATTCCATCAGCGCTGCCAGCGCGGCAAATCCTTGAGACCGAAGGGGTGCCGATCATTAAAGAAGAAGACGCGATGCGCCAAGACATTCGGCCATTGCGGATCGCAGTGCTTAATCTGATGCCGGAAAAAATCAAGACGGAAACGCAGCTTGCGCGGGTATTAGGCGCGTCGCCCTTACAGATCGAGGTGACGTTGCTGGCACTGACATCTCACACACCCAAAACCACGCCCCAGCAGCATTTATTGGACTTTTATCATCCATGGACCGAGGTTCAGGATCAAAAATTTGATGGGCTGATCATTACCGGTGCGCCCATCGAGAAGCTTGATTTTGAGGATGTGATCTATTGGGATGAGCTTTGTCAGATTTTCGACTGGGCCCGGACCAACGTGCATGGGTTGTTTAATCTTTGCTGGGGCGCGCAAGCGGCGCTTTATCACTTCTACAAAATTCCAAAACACCAATTGGATCAAAAAGCCTTCGGCGTTTTCTGGCATAGTGTTCTGGATACAGCATCTCCACTGATGCGGGGCCTGAATGACACCATTCCCATTCCAGTATCCCGCCATACAGAGAACCATCGTTCAGAGATCGAAGGTATCGGGAGCCTGCAGATTTTGGCTGAATCGGCAGATGCAGGGATTGCGCTGGTATTTGATCCAACCCTCAATCATGTCCACATGTTCAATCATTTGGAATACGACTCAACCACATTGGGTGATGAGTACGCGCGCGACGTCGCCAAGGGCACCGAAATTCAATTACCTCGTAATTACTTCCCGGATGACGACCCGTCAAAACCGCCCGTGAATACGTGGCGTTCGAATGCACATATCTTGTTCGGAAATTGGCTCAATCTGATCTACACGACGACGCCATTTGATATCGAAAAGATTGGCCAGGATCACAGCGTGTCGCCACGCATTGGCGACAGCGCTGCGTGATTACTGAGATTAATCGACTTTCAGTTCGACACCAAAGCGGTCTTTGATGAACGCGGTAAGTTCATCAAACCTGCATCCCTCCCGCACGACCGTGAAGTCTCTGAAATCGATGATGGTCGATGAAAAACCCTGATCATTCGCGTCGCGGCATTTGCCGTGATCGATAATGATGTCCACCGCGTCCAAGACGTCCTGCTCGATATCCGCAACTTCGTATTTCGAGCCGGATAACGACTGGTTCGCACTTGATCCGAACACAGGTGTTTTTCGCTGATGACTGATCGACGCAAAGACATTGTGGAACGGCCCAGCATTCATCAGCATATCCATGGTCTCGCCCTTGGTGCTGGTTTTCAGCACAAAAGGATCCACAGTTGCGATAAGTGGACTATCCGCACGATATTCAGCAACGATTGAAAACGGCAAATTAGCCTCATGGACAAGAGCTTCACGAATGGCTTGGCCTTGTTCGGACATAATATGTACATCGGCCGATGCTGCTGCACATCCAAACATGCCAGAAGGTTTTTCGTAGCTGCGTTTCTTCACCTCAAAAATTTTTCGGATCGCAGCTTCGGTTTGTCCGACGATGGCATATGCCACATTCAATGGAACGATGGCTAGACCACCCTTGGCCAAGACATCAAGGACCTCGGTCGCTTCGGCCTCGAGATCATGGCCCACGGGATTGTCAGTTGTGATGCCCGACATTATGAGAACTGCATCGGAATGGCGTGGACAACGTGCTCAAGATTTTGCACACGCTGCACCAGTTCTTCGGGCGGCTGACCATCGATTTCGATCAATGCAATCGCGTCACCACCGTTATCGGCGCGACCCAGATTAAAGGTCGCGATATTAACGCCAGCCTCACCAAGTAGCGTGCCCATCGCACCGATCAAACCAGGCTTGTCGTGATTGGCGACATACAACATGTTCGGGCCCAATCCCGCATCCATACGGATACCTTTGATCGAAACAAGACGTGGTTCGTGATTGAACAATGTTCCAGAGACAGAACGGGTTTGTGATTCTGTTTCTACAGTAACAGTGATCAACGTGTGGAAATCGCCTGCTGTTTCGGACCGTGACTCGATGATTTTAATGCCGCGTTCTTCGGCAATCACCGGTGCATTGACCATGTTAACCCCGACCAACAATGGCCCAAGTAAACCCTTCAACACAATGGATGTCAGCGGCTTACGATTAAGTGTGCCAACGTGCCCCTCGTAACGGATCTCAATACCCGTAATCGCGCTTTGCGTCGCCTGCCCCGCGAACGCGCCCAGGTGTTCGGCCAAACGCATATAGGGTTTCAAAATCGGCGCTTCTTCGGCCGTCACCGACGCCATGTTCAGCGCATTGGTCACAGCACCCGTCAGCAAGAAATCCGCCATTTGTTCGGCGACTTGAACGGCGACTTTTTCCTGTGCTTCAGACGTCGATGCGCCCAAGTGCGGCGTACAAACAACCTGTTCCATGCCGAACAGCGGATTGTCTGTCGCAGGCTCTTCGCTAAACACATCAAGTGCCGCACCCGCGACATGTCCTGAATCAAGGGTAACCTTCAGCGCCACCTCATCCACAAGACCGCCGCGCGCGCAGTTAATAATACGAACCCCCGCCTTAGTTTTGTTCAGCGCATTTGCGTCGATGATGTAGCGGGTTTGATCGGTCAGCGGTGTGTGCAGGCTGATGAAATCAGCCTTCGCCAACAACTCATCCAACTCCAACTTTTCGACACCCAATGTCTCGGCTCTTTCCTCGGTCAGGAATGGATCAAAGGCTGCAACTTTCATCTTCAAACCCTGGGCACGATCCGCGACGATGGCACCGATGTTGCCACAGCCAATCACGCCAAGCGTCTTGCCCATCAACTCCACGCCCATAAAACGGGATTTCTCCCATTTGCCAGCGTGCGTCGATGCATTCGCTGATGGGATCTGCCGAGCCAACGCGAGCATCAAACTAATCGCATGCTCGGCTGTAGTGATCGCGTTTCCGAACGGTGTGTTCATGACAACGATACCGGCCTGCGTCGCCGTCGGCAGATCAACGTTGTCGACACCAATACCTGCGCGACCAATCACCTTCAGGTTACCAGGATTGGCCAAGGCTTTGGGCGTCAGCTTGGTGGCGGAACGGATCGCAATCCCGTCGTATTCGGCAATAACGGATGGCAGGTCGGCTTTGTCGATATCCGTGCGCACATCAACATCAATACCACGCGCCTTAAATACATCGGCAGCAAGCGGCGACATCTTGTCTGAAATCAATACTTTGACCATGACTTATGCTCCTACCAATTCAGATTTGATTTGTGTAAATGCCCAATCCATCCATGGCCCCAATGCGGCCACATCGGATGCCTCAACCGTTGCACCACACCAAATACGCAATCCTGGTGGTGCATCACGATGCGAGCCGATATCCAGACACACCCCTTCTTCTTCCAAAATACCGGTGAAGCGTTTAATGGCATCGCGCTGTGCTGCTTCATCCATTGCTTGAAACCAATCGGCAGTGACAACCAGAACAACCGATGTTGTGGATCGTGCCGCAGGCTCAGCGCAGATGTAATCGATCCACTCGGCGCTTTGCACCCAGGCATCCAACGCGGCATTATTCGCGGTCACACGACCCAAAAGCGCATCTAATCCGCCTAAACTTTCGGCCCATTTCAATCCATCGATGGCGTCTTCGACACATAACATGGATGGCGTGTTGATGGTCACGCCTTCGAAAATATCTTCGCGCAGCTTGTCGCCCTTTTTCATGCGAAAAATTTTCGGCATCGGCCACGGGGGACTATGGCTTTCGATCCGCTCAACAGCGCGAGGGCTGAGAATCAACATACCGTGCGCAGCTTCACCACCCATCGCTTTCTGCCAGGAATAGGTTGCGATATCGACCTTGTCCCATGGCATATCCATGGCGAACGCAGCCGACGTGGCATCGACAATGGTCAGCCCTTCGCGGTCCGCTGGGATCCAATCACCATTGGGCACACGAACGCCGCCAGTGGTCCCGTTCCAAGTAAACACGACATCGTTCGAGAAATCCACCGCTGACAGGTCAGGAAGTTCACCATACGGCGCGGATCGAACAGTGACGTCATCGAACTTCAATTGTTTCTGAATATCTTCGGCCCACTGCTTGCCAAAGCTTTCCCACGCCAAGACTTCAACGCCCTTCGGCCCCAGAACCGACCACATGGCCATTTCAATGGCGCCTGTGTCAGACGCGGGCACGATACCGATTCTGAATCCTTCAGGTATTTGCAGAATATCGCGCGTGCGATCAATCACCTCTTTAAGGCGCTGCTTGCCGATTTTGTGTCGATGGGAACGACCTAAAAATGCGCCTTCGAGCGCTTCCAACGACCACCCAGGGCGTTTGGAACAAGGTCCAGATGAAAAATTAGGATTGGCCGGACGAATGTCCGGTTTTGCTGAGGTCATTATATATCTCCTTTCCTCGCAGAAAGGTCGCGCCTCGTTGGGGAGGCGTGGCCCACCGCCAAATTAGCGGGAGATATTTTTATATCAAGCGGATTCTGATCCCGTTCCGTAAGGCTAGGTTTTCCTCAAGAAACCTATTCAATCGCCGTATTCAACGCTCTTTCCAATCGGCGAGTCGCAGCCGGATATTGATGGGTGCTTCTATGATCACGCGGACTTCTTCATCTTCGCCGAACTTGAAGGTCAATAAATCTGAATCACTATCATAGGTGTAGTCGCCGAATTCCGTCGATGCGACCGTCAGTTCTTCCGTTTTTAACAATCGCTCAAATTCAGTGCCCGCCTCAAACAACATAATAACCGTCCGGCCCGGAAACCCGTATTCATAGCGATCATGCTCGTCCCAGTGTTCAAGGAACCGCGTGTAGATGATGTCATGGTGGTGCAATCGATAGAACGCAGGCCCGCGCCAGGTGCCATCTGTATCCCGGGCCAGTAGAATGCCATCACGGCCCTCGTAGAATTTTGATACTTGCGGACGTCTGGCGTTCGGAAAAATTGCCATATGGGTCGCAGTGAAGATTTCGTCAGCATAGGGTTCGAGTGCGCGCGTGCGATTTAATCTCTCAATCGCTTGCGTCGAATCTTCGATAATATAAGTGGCATCAAGCACGGCTGGCTCGTAAGTGTTGCAAGCTGATACCAGCACAACCGATGCAAGCGCGGCACCGCGAAGTTTGCTGAAAAACCGCATCATTTCGACCATGGCCTCACCTAAATTCCATCAAAGAATGTAACAAAACTATCGGCGAAGCATCTCCTCGCCTCTCTCAATAATCCGTTAAACACACAAAATCACGCCTCTGAGCGGCTATCAAGAGGCCCCACCCCCATAGCAACAATATGTAACCATTGGACAGGTTGGCGTAATGATTGGGTCCTATATATTTGCTGTTGGTATACCGAATCTATTTGTGAGCTCGCACCTAACCAATGGCTGAAGACGATCCAAATGGCGTAAATGATGACGGGGACGAAACCCCGCAGTGACCTGATCCCCGAAATCTGGACCGTTTCGAATGAGAATTTTCTCGTTTAGCCTTGGCTGGCAGACGAGGAGAAGAAGATGAAGAAGTCGAGATTTTCGGAGCAGCAGATTGCATACATTCT
>Ga0181561_10000011_pt1 | contig 144905 bp, 111 predicted proteins | sample 011ome_19_FD_133760 | JGI IMG/M metagenome (GOLD analysis project Ga0181561, IMG submission 133760) | Coastal salt marsh microbial communities from the Groves Creek Marsh, Skidaway Island, Georgia - 011510BT metaG (megahit assembly) | ecosystem: Environmental > Aquatic > Marine > Intertidal... | reverse complement strand
TGCGTACGTTGCGGGAGCAGGGTAGGGATACCATTGCCCAGCCGCACCACCTTGGCTATCTCAAAGGCACGCGTGGCATCGATTGGAACAGCTTCAGTTCCGAGTTTGCTCCCTTTGTTGAAATGCTTTCGATGCACGGCTGTTCTGAATCGTCGGAGAACATTAAGCCGTTCCTGCATTCCATGGGGCCAAGCGATTGGCAGAGTACGATTCATTATGGGTTGAAGCAAGGGCATGTATTTGGTTTTTCAGGGGGTACCGATCATCATAGTGCGCATCCAGGCAGCTACGGGCATGGAATGACTGGGCTTTGGGCGGAGTCAGGCGATCGCGAAGATGTCTGGGACGCATTGTTGAAGCGTCGCATGTTCGCTTTGACCGGCGACCGAATGGATTTGCAGTTCGCGGTGAACGGAATGCCGATGGGGTCGGAGATTACGGCCTCTAAAAAGAGACGTATCGAATTTTCCCTACAAGCCGGTGGGGCCATCGACTGCGTGGACATCTTGCGCGACGGCGAATTGGTGAAGCGCTTTTCACAGTACGAAATGGAACCCACTAGTGAAACCAATGACGATCTTGTTCATACGAAGATCTACTTGGAGCTGGGGTGGGGTGCCCGTCACAAAACCTGTAATTGGGAGGTTGAGTTGGGGTTGACAGACGGCGAAATCAAATCGGTGGAACCGCGCTTCCGCGGACGTGAAGTGGTATCACCCGTGGAAGCGAAGGACACGGGTAGCTATTACACCAGTAAGGTGCTGGAGACGGGAGATCAGTCCGTTCGATTTGAAACCGTTACCAGCGGCAATCCGAATAACTCAACCAACATGTCGCAAGGGGTGTGCTTAGAAGTGTGTATGCCGCGCAACGCAACCGTTTGGGCAAAACTAAATGGCAAGCGGGTTGAATGGCCTTTGGCCGCATTGATGGAGGGTGCCCGCTCGGGGGTAATGAAGGACATCGACTCCCCTGCTTGGCGTTTCAATCGCGCGCCCACGCCGAATCAGTGGAAATGGTCAGGTGAATGGGAAGACGGTGAAGGCGAAGGCAGTTCCTACTATATGCGTGTACGGCAGCGCAACGATCAGTGGGCGTGGTGTTCACCGGTATTTTTAAATCGCTAGTTGGATTTTCAAGTTACGTGACTACAGACTCCTTAACTTTGATTATCTCAAATTCCGTTTTAGATATTAACCACAAAAAGCGCAAGAAACACAGAATGAGCAGCTTACGTTATCTTCTATCCAATTGGATCATTCACCCTGTCGTTCAACTGCCTTATTTCTTGTGACTTATGTGTTTTTTGTGGTTAAGATTAATTGTTTTGGTTTTATTAAAAAATAATTCTGAAGTGTAAATAAATATTGGGTACGAAAACTTCAGCTGATGCAAAAAAGCGAGAACTTGCCAAAGTCCGAAAACGGTCATTATATAAAGTAGCCGAATACGTTCGATGAAAGGTAATTCACGCAACATGGGTGCAAACACCAATATTTTCCGCCGGCATTTTGTGAAGAATCTTGCTGTACCCTTGGGCATGTTGACCCTATTGCCGCTGTTGAACCTGAATGCTGCCGAGGATCGTGGTCCATGGATTTCATTGTTCAACGGCAAAGACCTTACCGGTTGGGAAGGGGTCAACGGTACCTCGACCAATTGGAAGGTGGAAAACGGTTTGCTGGTGAGCACCAGTCGGGAGCAGGGAAACGCAAGCTGGATTGCTCACGAACGCGTGTTCGGCGACTTTGAACTAGAAGTGAAATTTCGATTTGAAGCGGGTTGCAACAGCGGGGTCTTTTTTCGTACGCCGCTGGTTAAAAAAAGCCCCGCCTATTTGGGGAATGAAATTCAGATTGCCGACATGTCCGACGCGGCGCTTCAAGAGAAACTTACCCCCGACCGCCACATGGGTGCGCTTTATACCGTTGCTCCTCCAACAGTCGATGCAGCGAAAAAGCCGGGTCAATGGCATCGGATGAAGGTGCGCTGCGTTGGCTCGAATTGCCAGGTGAGTATCAATCAGCAAGTGGTTCAGAATGTTGATTTGACGAAGTTTTCTGATGAGGTGAAGGAATCTCATCCTGGCCTGCTTCGCAAAGACGGTCACATCGGATTGCAAAGCAAGGATGTCCGGATTGAGTTCCGTCGCATCCGCATCCGGGAAATTCGATAAGGTCCAATTACAGCGATCGAAACACTCTCTTTAGAGCATTTTTCAATGAGTCGGTCGCATCTCCATGCGGGCGTGGGTGAGAAGCCTCTATCATCAAAGGTCGGGCTCGACGGCCCGGCGAGCCGCGTTGGTTGAGCGGCTTGTGCAGCACGCCGGGACGTCGTGCCCTACCTTTGCGACTTGCTAAAGGAAAAATGATTTGGCTCCGATAGTTGGGCCACCCGCTATGCAAACGATGGCTATCGAACTCGATCAAGCCATGAACGCATAGGGGCTCTTGCCCGTAACCGCGATGTTGCTACGGATCATGCTCTCGTTGGTCATAGCGGAAATACAAGCGGCGATGTGAGGATTTCGAAGTCCCCAGGTATAGGCTTTCTCTGCGATATGCTGATCACCGGGAACCAATCGATGCATCTTTTCCACTAGTCCGGGAAGCGGATCGACTTTGCCTCCACGATCTGGGTGAGGCGCTCGCGCCACTTTCATAGCGACGATTCCGAGATCTTTTTCATGGGCATATTTCAAAGCTGGGGCCACCCAGTCTTCGTTGGATATATTATAGGCGACCATGGCCATATCGTAGTATTCGGAATCGGCCGCCGCCCGAGTAATCGCCGCGGGATCGTTGTGGGCGGAAACACCGAGAAAACGTACTTTACCCTGGCGTTTTAGAGTATCGACGGCTTCGAGCAATTCCGGGCACTCTAGATGTTTTGTGTGAGTGGCTCCGTGTGCGGCAAACAAAATGTCCACATGGTCGGTTCCTAGGTTTTTCAGACTCGAATTTAGCTCATCGATGAGCCCCTGCTTCATGCCACGCCGCGTTTCATCGGAAAGCTGATCGCCATACCAGTCTTCCAGTACATCGTCGCGTATTAGCTTTTCTGCTTCACTGATTTGCCAATCCCCGTAGTTGCAAAGGTAGTATTCCTCGAAAATTTCTTGTTCTTTGACGCGAGCCCCAACCTCGGCCCTGACGCGGGCCTGAGCACGAGCGTTGAGCGATTCCCAAATGGCAGCGTAGGGCAAGGATCTGGCCGTTTTTAGCCATTGGCTGGTCTTGCTCGTAATGAAGACCCGCTCCCGTTTGGCTGGAGTATCAATTACCTTAGCGACGCCGCGTTCACTGCCTCCACGGTTATAGTTTGATGCAGTATCTATGTAATTGATACCTTTATCGATTGCCGTTTCCAGAAATTCCCATTTGCCGCGTTCATCCTTAACCACTAGACCTCCGCAAACGATCTCCGAAATCATCAACTCCGTCTTGCCTAAACGCCGGTAGCCCATGCCGCTTTGACGGTTGCGCCATTCGACATTCGGTCCGGGGCTCTTTGACTGCCCGTAGCTCAGTTTTCCGGTTGAGGCGATTGCTGCGGTCGCGCTTGCGGCGGCGATAAAGGCTCTTCGATTGATCTTCGGGTCAGGCATGGTTTCGGGTATTTTTAGATTTAATGGGAAACTCTTTAGGAAAGCAGCAGGCAATTAGGGTTCGAAAGAGAAATATGCGTAGGTTCTAACCGATTCACCATGAATTTCCAAGCGTGATTTGCTCCGCGGCTAGTTCAGGTCTAGATACCTCTCCCCGTTAGGGGGCTCACCAGCCACTTGAATGTCTGAAGTCAAACAATTTGCTTCCATGGGGAACCCTACCTCGAACTGTCCGCGGCCCAGTGAATGCCGTCGAGAAGATGCTGGATGAATTCTTTTTGACGAAAATTCTCCGCGTAATGGCCCATATTGGTGTACCAGACTCTTCCGCCCTCGTATTCCTGGCACCACGTAATGGGATAGTATTGAGGTAATAGGGGTTGATTGGTTCTCGCGTCAGCCACGGCAATGATCTCCTTGTCGCCGTAGTTGGCGTGGTAATTCCAGAAGTACCATTCCACCCTCTCGAACGACCACTTTAGGGGTCGGTTTGAGGCCCAGCGATCAGCAGTGTTTACCATCATGACCTGATCCGCGTAGCCGCGTCGACCAAGCGGGCCTTCTTTAGGGCCGGTTTTGTGAAGCACTCCCCACATCGCGTACCAGAAGGGCCATTCCGCCTGGTTGTTCTCGTCCACGCCCTTGTGGGCATGAGTGGCGCCATGAATGCCGACGACTCCCCCTCCATTGCGGACCCACTTCTCGAAGGCCCGCTTTTCGGATTCGTTAAAAAGAGCACCGGAATTGTTGTCCAAGATGATGACGTCGACGTCCTTTGGGAACACCCGCTCCCTGCAGGGGGTTATGCGACCCCAACGATTTATCAGTTAGACGGAAAGCAATACGTGGTCATTATTGCTGGGGGAGGCGGAAAGAACGGAACTCCATCTGGAGATTCCATTGTCGCGTTCGCGCTACCGGATTCTCATGAATCCCTTGATTTGGTGACGACTGATGCGGATGAAGCTGAGTGGATAGATCTCTTCGATGGTGAAAGCTTGGACGGTTGGGTGCATATGAATGGGTCTCATCAATACTCGGTTGAAGACGGGGCGATTGTGGGACGTACCTATCCTTGGAGTCGGAATTCCTTTCTCTGCACAGTGAAACAGTTCGACAACTTCGAACTCGAACTCGAGGTCATCGTGGACGATACGACGAACCAGGGTGTCCAGTTTCGCTCGCGGGTAAAGCCGGTTTCCACCGGTAGTCAGTCGACACAATTGGCGGGACGAGTTTGGGGGCCTCAATTGGAGGTGCGCCAGTTTCAAAGTATGGATAAACCCACTACGGGTTTTATATACGGTGAAGCCATGGGCACGAGATATCTATCCGGTGACATATATCCGAAGGGACACCACCACTATGTTGACCAGTCATGGAATAAGCTGCGTATCGTAGCGGAGGGCCCAAGGCTCCGTACGTGGGTCAACGGCACGCTTATCGATGACGTGACGCACGAGGAAGCCTACGAAACTCACCCTCATGGATTCATCGCCCTCCAGGTCCACGGTATGAACGATGGCCGCACCTACGAAATGGGCTGGCGCAATATTCGGATTCGTCCGCTGCCGAAACGCTAAAAGGCGGGCTTGGAATCTATGAATGGCTTTCATTTAGCTTCGGGACAATATACTGCAGTTTGTCTGCTCTTCATCCGATGTCGCAATTGATACGATAGGTAGCGTCACGAGCCTATTTTTCTACGATCCAGATATTGCGGAAGTGGTTGGGATTTCCATGGGCTTGGAGATTGAGGGTTCCTTTGGGGATTTCAGGCAGCTTCCCCCCGTTGCCAGTACCTCCTAGAAGCTCGATGTTGTCGTGGATGAGGACGCCGTTGTGGATGACTGATATGCGCGCGTTTTCTGTCTTGACGCCGTTTTCGAATCGGGGTGCGCGGAAAGTGATGTCGTAGCTCTGCCAGGCGAGAGGAGGAAAGCACATATTCACATCCGGCGTCTTGAACTTGTATAGGCTCCCGCACCAGGCATCCGGTTCGGTCTCTAGAGGCGCTTCGTTCCAGACGTTCTTGTCAAAATTCAATCCGAATGTATCCATGATTTGGACCTCATAGCGGCCGAAAATGTAAATGCCGCTGTTCCCTCGGTCGGGATGGCCGAGAGTGAGGTCCGGTTTGAATGGGTTGCGGAACTCAAAGTGCAAAGTAAAGTCCTGGAAGGCTCGCTTACTGGCCGTGCCGGTAGCGAGCACGCCATCTTCCATCTTGGCGTCTCTCCATTCATCGGTGTTGGAACCATCGAAGAGGATAATCGAACCCGGAGGAGGCTTTGTCTTTCCGAGGTTACTGCGTTCAGTGCGCGTGTACCCAGTTATCCAACGCTTTGCATCTGAAAGACCGCCCCATTGGTGCTCAATCTGGGATCCGTCCCAACCGGCTCCCGGAAGTCCGCCTCTATATCGAGACGAGTAAAATTTATTTCCTTCTGCTGAGACGATCTGCAAACCGTGGGTCTTATCCCGGTACTCGCCTTGGACGAGGAAATCGGGCCGTTCCTTTGCGGCCGCCTCTGGATTGGTCCAGACGGGAGCGCCAGAGGGCTCCGCAGAGGCGAGTGGGAAGAATGTAAGAAGAGCAAGTGAAAGCGCTTTGCGGATATGCATGAGTAGCTCGGGGTTCTTGAATTTTGAATTTCGGATAATAATTGGATAGTGCCGCTAATAACAGGAAATAAGTCAATGGGCTATTGACCGGTTGAGGCACCCAACGGTTGGCCCCAGAGTCAGTAGAGGTCCCCATCTTATCATTTCGCTGAGCAGAAGGGATTCCATTTCTTTTCGTTTGTTGGCGTAGGTCGGATTTTCGGCGAGGTCTACTTGGTAACGCTTTGGTTTGATCTGGATCTAGAGTGTTCCAAGGGATCGTGTTTGGCCTCAAAATTGAGAATTGAAATCATTCCTGATTTGAGGCGTAATGAGCTTAGTCGCATATACGCTTATATGCGAATTCGTTCCGCTTCAGTTTATATGAAATCCCGTTCCTTATTGCTTCTCGCGTTCCTTCTATTTCTGGGGCTGCTTGCCATCGTGATGATTCGCCGATCGATATCTTCAATGAGCGAATCTCTTTCTGAGCCCTATCAGGCCGAAAAAATCGTGGCTTCAGCAAAGCTCTAGATAAGTCGCCCTCAAATCTGCGAATGCATCAGAGCCTGATGCTCGAAGATATACGCAGTCACCAGCCGGCCAGGTTTTCACGGTGACGGCGAGGATGGACGACGCAGTCTGCCATATCGATTCCGTTTGTGCCTACTCCGCAGAGGGGGATGTTTCGGCTATAGACCCGCCTTACTTTCTGCGAAAAGAAAATAGTAGGCCGCCGTTCTGTTATAACCGGCCGTAAAACGGAGGTCTGCGCCCTTGCCGAAAAGTTCGGTATCGGTCAGATCGGAATATCCCGTCGCTGGAAACGCTGAGGGAGGTTGCTATCTGAGTACGCGAGGCTGGTCCCAGAGACGGTAGGGGTCTCCCCACTTTTCCATTTCGCTGAGCAGAAGGGCTTCCATCTCTTTTCGTTTGGCGGCGTAGGCTGGGTTTTCGGCGAGGTCTACTTGGTGACGCTTCGGTTTGATTCCGGTCATAGCCACCACGGCGCGATCGTGGTGCTGGATGAGGAACTCGTGTGGATTATCCCTCAGATTGAATAGCTGGGTTTCCTGGACGTATCCATCAAGCACATCGTACTTGATCAGTTTCCAATCTCCCTTTTTAACCGATCGCATTCCCGGTTTAGTGCCTCCGTTGTAGACTCCGTAGAGAACATCGCGAACCTTGTCTCTTTCTCCGGTGAGAACGGGCTTAAAACTAATGCCATCGAATGTACTTGGCTTTTCAATACCGGCCAGATCACAGAAAGTGGGTAGCAAATCCATGAGATAGGTGTTCCCTTGAGCACGGCTGCCAGCTTTGATTCCTGGTCCTCGAATGATCATAGGCACCCGCCAGGTGTGTTCGTAGAGATTCTGTTTTCCCATCAATCCGTGCCGGCCCACGGCGATACCATGATCAGCAGAGTAAAAGATGTAGGTGTTGTCCAATTCGCCCATTGCCTCGAGCTTTTTGAGGACTCTACCAACCTGCCGATCGATATTCTCGATACAGGCATATTCTCGTCCCAGCTCGTTTCTAACGGTGGCTTCATCTCTCTTAAGCAGCACTCCCTGAACCGCGACCTCGTCGCGAAGTCCGGGATGGCCATGATGGAAAGGGTGAGCGGGAAGGTAGTTCTCCTGAAGCGGAGGGGCTTTGGGATTGGGAGAAGCCGGAATGTCTGTATTGTCGGCCCCGTATTTATCGAGCAGGTCTGGCTTTCCATGCCTAGGGTCATGTGGGTGAGTGAAGCCGAAAAACAGGAGGAAGGGGTCTTCCTTTGCCTCCTTCTCTCGCTCCTTCAGGTAGTTCATGACTTGTTCCCCGTGCCACCAACTCCCGGTCTCGTCCTCGGGTCCGTAGTTGGTTTGGTCTTTGCGTCCCAGATACAATCGATTGGCCCCCTCGTAGGTGTTGCCAATCTTGCAGGTACGGTAGGTGTCGTATCCAGCCCGATAGAAGAGGGCAGGCATACTGTCGTAGTCCGGATCGTTAGGAGTGAGTTCCGCGAGCAATTTCCTTGGCTGGTGCACGTAGGTTTTTGGATTCATGCGCGGGTAGCGCTTGGCGATGTCTTGCGTCCGCCACACATTGATAGACGTCTGTACCATGGTGCGGGAAGGCAGGCATACCGCCCCTGCCCAGGAACCCATGTGATGGGCGCCATCTAGGACCATCCCCTCGCGAGCGAGTCGATCTAGATTGGGTGTCTGGCAAACCTCATTCCCATAGGCGCTCATCGTCAGAGGCGACTGGTCGTCGACAAAAATGAAGAGAATGTTTGGTTTCGACACGCTCACCACAGTTGGGCGGTCTTGTGAGATCGAGGATTCTGCAAAAAGTATGCTGGCGAGAATTAGAAAACCGGCTTGGCGGAAAATGGAAAAGGGGGGTATGCGTTTCATGGAGGTTCGGCTATGGGAAGGCTTCAAGGTTAGTGGTTCGATGATGTAGGTCCAGTAGTCATGGCGTACCCAGTGGATTCTTTAAAGTACGAAACAAAAGGGCTAAGGCACTGCCATTGCATCATGCGTTTGTAAAGGGAGCCATGCTGCGATGTAACTCGGTGGCTTCGCGATCTAAAGCGGCGTGCAATACGTAAGGAGCCATGGGATACTTTCATAGAGTCTGGCCTATTGACTGATTAGGGGTGAAATTGGGACATGATGCTTCAGTGTGCGAATCTAAATCTACTGAAACTGTTAAGTCGTCGCTAGTCAAAAATGAACCCGTTATCCCAATCGCATGAAACCTCTTACCGTTCTATCGCGGGAAGGGTTTGGCCGATTGTCGTGGCGAATGCGGCGACGCCTTTGCTGGGTCTTGCGGATACCGCAGTCATTGGCCGGACGGGAGAGGTCGCGGCGCTGGGAGCGATCGCCTTGGGGTCGCTCATTTTCAGTTTTGTGTACTGGACCTTTGGCTTCCTCCGGATGGGAACAACCGGTTTGGTTGCTCAAGCAATGGGTTCAGAGGATGAACCTGAGGTGCGTGCGATAGTGGGTCGTTCCGTTCTCATGGGAATGTCTATTGGAGTGATTCTCCTTACAATCCAAATCCCAGTCTTTCGATTGGCCCTGCATCTGTTGAAAGGTGGGCAGGAAGTGGAGACCCTAAGCAGCGTATATCTTGGGACACGGATTTGGGGCGCTCCGGCGGCCCTAGCGTTGTACGCGGTAATGGGCGCACTGGTCGGACTCGGTCGGTCGAGGACGCTGCTGTGGGTGCAAGTGGTCCTTAATAGTATAAACATCGGACTTGATGTATTGCTCGCAGGCTACTTCGGGATGGGAGTTGCCGGAATTGGTATCGGTACGGCCATTTCGGAATGGGTCGCGGCGCTATTGGCCCTCTATTTGGTAGTTCGGATTTTGAAGCAGCAGCATCGGAATGAGGATGCCTTCTGGTCGTGGTCACGGATCTTGGATCTACCTCAGCTCACACGCATGTTTGTGGTCAATGGTAACATCATGATCCGTACCTTCTGCCTCCTCATCGGCTTCGGATGGTTTACCCAGCAAGGGGCTCGCTTGGGTGAAGTGACTTTGGCTGCCAATCATATCTTATTACAGTTCGTGTCCTTTAGCGCATTCTTTTTAGATGGTGTAGCCTTTGCGACAGAGGCGTTGGTGGGAGTCGCTGCAGGCGCGAGAAGGATAGATGTATTTAATTTGTTGGTACGACGTACCGCGATTATGGCAGGCGCGATCGCGTTGATTCTTTCCCTTGGGTCAATCCTCGTCGGGCCGCTGATGATTAGCGTGCTCACCGATCATGAAGCGGTTCGCGTGGCCGCCCGATCCCTTCTTCCTTACGCGTCCTTGTACATCCTTTTGTCCTTCGTCGCTTTCCAGTTCGATGGAATCTACATCGGAGTGACGCGATCCCGGGACATGCGAAATGCTTCCTTCGCTTCGGTGATCGCGTTTTTGGCGATCGGTTATCCCTTGACTGGCACTTACGAGGCGATCGGTTTGTGGATTTCCTTCATCGTCTTTGTGGTCGCTCGTGCGGTAAGCCTAGGAGTACTCTATCCAAGGCTTCTTAGGTCGGTAGGGGATCAGCTTGAAACTTAGGGAGTGTCGTATAACTCCAAAGGTAGGTCGCTCGCGCCATGCCGCGAAATTGTAATCAGAACCCAACCGACGCGGCACAGTGCGACGGTCTTCCATCAAAAAACTCTTCTTAGACTGGAATCTGTTTCGAATGTAGGAGCGGTTTTATACCGCGATTGATTTTTTTCGACTGCCAAGCTGGGGCTTGGCGTTTGCAGAATCGCGGTGTCAAACCGCTCCTACATTAGGCCGCGTGGACAAATTCGCTCATGTCACCCGATTCGGTTCTTTCGTGGCCCAATCGCGTTTGCTCGCCTCGAAATATCACAACATTCCTCGGGTCGCAGCCCGCAACTCGAACTCAAAAGCCCTCGAACGGGCTCGTTCCGGAATTTGTCCACGCGGCCTAGTTTGTTTCGCCATCTACGCTCCGCTCCGTCGTTCTGCTAAAACCAGCCTATTGGATAAATTGCTACTCCCGGCACGCGCTCTCGGCCTAACAAATGGATCACGGGTTACTTAGTCCGAAATGTCTCGCTCGTGACCAGAGCTAGCACGAGATCCTGAAAGCCGTTTCCGTTCTGGTGGTTTTCATGGACGATGGTTTCGATCTCTTTTCGTTCCGCGAAGTTGGGGACTCGTCCTGTCGCATAGGTCAACAGTTTCTCTGACAAACAGGCTGAGAAGAGGTCAATGTTGTTGACGAGCCAAGATTTAAGGTCGGTAACGTCTTTGATGGGCGTACCATCGGGCAGTTTGCCCGAAGGATCAATACGAGTGTTGATCTTGGGCCATTCGTCACGCCAGTTGCCTACGGGATCGAAATTTTCCATTACAAAACCGAGGGGGTCTATCAGCTGATGGCAGGTGTAGCAGGCAGCGTCGTCAGTATGTTTGGCCAGTAGATCCCGGGGTGTAGTGGCCCCCTGGGTGTCAGGCGTGAGAGCAGGCACGTTTTTAGGAGGTTCTGGTGGAGGCATGCCGAGAATATTCTCAAGCAACCAAACGCCACGAAGTACGGGTTGGGTGTCCACTCCATTGGCGGTCGCGGTCATGACTGCCGATTGAGTTAGAAGTCCGCCATAGCGGCCCCCTCGGTCAATAGGTAACTTCCGTAGCCCGGATTCGGTATCCATGGATGTACTCTGAATAGAAGTATTCTCAATTTGAGTATACTGATAATTATCCTCTGCAAATTCTGGAGTAGTGTAGTGGAAATCCGGATCGATGAAATCGGTCATTGGAAGATTTTGGGTGAGTATTTCAGTGAAGAAGTGCTCCACTTCCTGTTCTGCTAATACGATCTCAGCTTCGGAAAAATTAAACGCCGCATCTGGCATGATTTCGGGCAACAGGTTTGTGTCTAGCCATTGGCCGGTGAAGCTCTGAACCATTGCATCCGTCGGCTTGCTCGGCATGAGGCGAATGGCTTCTTTGCGGAGGATCTCTGGATTCGAAAGTTTTCCATTCTTTGCTAGATCTAGCAAACGATCATCAGGTGGACGTTGAGTCAGGAAGTAGGACAAGCGACTGGCAAGATCGTATTCGTCGAGGTCACCCGGACTTGCGAGGCGGTAGATAAAGCGGGGCGATATCAGAATGCTACGAATGAGCAGGTGCATGGCCGCATCAAAGTCTCCTCCTTGTGCCCAACGTTGTTTCGCTATTTCAAGGTAGCTCTCAATGGTTCCCTGATCGACGGGACGACGAAATGCCTGGGGAAGAAATCTCTCGAGGATATCTCTCGTATATTCCTCATCCGTCTGTCCCGGTTTTCTCTTGCCGGTGAATTGCTGCTGCAGTTTTTTGGCGAGCATCTCTCGGGGGCCATCTACTATCTTCAAGGGGCCTTCAATGGTCGCCTCATGAAACTCCATCGCTGGGCCGTTGGTAAAGTAGTAATGGCACAGAACGTCGGCCAGATTGAACATTCCAGTGTTCGAGTTTGCGAGTTCCAGTAATTTGACCGTAAGCGCGTCGTCCATGGTGGCATGACTCATGTCTAGGTTCGGATCTTCGAGTGCTTTGGAAAGGATCTCCCACCCGCTGCGTCCGCGAATAACGGATGTGCGAATCTTGCTAAAATCGCCGTTCGGGAATACCGTGTGCTGCCAGGCAGCCAACCAACGCGCATCTTTTTCAAACCATTCACGCATGTGTTTGGCGAATTTGGTGTAGTCGTGGGCCATGTCCGCATTCATCCAGCGGAAGAGCAAAGTCTGACCTTCGTAGAGCTCTGCCTCGAAGGTAATCGTTGTGGGTTCCGTTGAGGGAACATCCATGACTTTGAGCAGGCGAAAAATATCTGCGCGGGAGCGATCACTGGCACTGAGCTCGCGAGCACGGATTTCCAGCTTCATTGGGCCTTCCCATGTCGGCTTGTGCTTGGCGGCGCTCACCGTGATTCGGTAAGTCCCAGAAGCCATGATTTCCATGCGGCTGGGCCAGGAGCAGCTTCGAAAAATTTCGTGTCCACGTGAAACGAGTAATAAGGCATCGTCTACCACTTTCCCGGCGGAGAAACTCAAAACCATGTCATCAGGACCTGCAGTGCGCGTAGTGGATGGAGGCCTCTGGCGTGCTGGCGGATAAATCGTATCGGCAATTTGGGCGGCTACCTTGGCATAGGTTTCCATGAGGGGAGGGGAAAGGACAAGCCCTTCACCCACATTGTTGAAGCCGTGAAATTCCGAGTCTTTAGGAAACCCGAGTGGCAATTTATAATCGGATAAGTCAAAGAGGTCGCGGATAGTAGACCGGTATTCTTCTGCGCTCAGGCGCCGTGGTAGAGTCCCTCCGATGGGGGTGTTCTTCAGAAGATTTTCGTCGAGCCAAGAGATGAGAACCTCACGCTCTTCATCATTGGGCTGCCTTTTTTCGGCGGGCGGCATGAGGCCCTTTTTCGCCATATTGTAGGCCTTTTCCCATAGTTCACGGTTATCCTTTTGGCCCCAGTCAATGGATACGTGATCCAGGTTGACGTCGCCTTTCATTTCGGCATCGTCGTGACAGTCTAGGCAATAGTTGGATAGTACTTCGTATTGATAGTCTGGAATCGGGAGTTCGGTTTTGGCGTGTAGAGAGAATGTGCTGGTTAGTCCGATACAGCCTAACAGAACGTAGGGCCTTCGCTTACGAAGTGCCCTGTAGGTTGACCTAACGACGCGGCATGTCGCGAGCGACAGCCCTACGATGAGAGCATCCGGATTGTGAGAATACATCTTGATCAGCTGAACAATTGGTTCATGTTGCGCGACGCGTTGGAGAACTCGTTCGTCTCCACACCTAGGCGTTGCATCAGGGAAATGTAGAGGTCTCCCAGTAGTGGCGCGTCTGGCTTTTCCCGGTCGATCGCAATGTGCCTTCCATGATCGAACCCACCCCCTGCTACGAGGGTTGGCAAATTAGCGTTGGAGTGTCGGCTGGCATCTCCCATGCCCGTTCCGACGAGTATGATCGTTTCATCAAGCAATGAGGTACCGTCAGGGCGTTTCTTTTCCTTCAATTGGGTGAGGAAGCCGTTGAGACAACGCATGTGGGCGGACTCGATGGAAACCAGGTCGCGAATCATCTCAGGATCGTTGCCGTGGTGGGAAAGACCATGATAACCGGACCTGAGCGGCTGTCCATCAAAGGAGAACACTTGTCCTAAGCCGTCGATGAAAAAGGACAGTACCCGACTGGATTCCGTGTCGAGGGCCAATGCCATTAGGTCATACATTAGCACTTCCGCCTCCATCAACAGGTTTGGTGTGATCGGGTCCGAATCGGGGAGTTTGTAATCTGTCGTTGGCAAGGGATCGTTGATCTGCGAAATCTGGCGTTCCATACGTTTTTCCACGGAACGCATCGAGTCGAAGTACTCATCAAGCTTTTCACTGTCGGCTTTTGCCACCGACTTCTGAAGTCGTAGTGCGTCGTCTAATACGAGATCGATTGAACTTCTGCCGCTTCGCAGCATGTACTCCATGCGAGCTTTGTCTGCTTCCGACATAAAGAGCTCTTTGTAAAACACACTCGGCCTTTGAACCATGGGAAGACCAATGCCCTGTTTAGTGAAGCTCATGGCCTTGCTGCCCTCGCCGGTTCCAGCGGTTAGCTGCACTGAAGGAAAGCGTGATTTCTGCCCAATCTGGTCGGCAACGATCTGGTCCATGGAGTAGGCTTTGGGCGTGTTACCGCAGAGAAAGTTACTCCAGGCATTATGGCCGTTCGGCGCACGGTGATCGAGGCCGGAGAAAACCGTGAAGTCGTTTCGGTGGTTAGCCAAGGGGGCTAGCGTGGGGGGCAAGTTATAGCCTTTGCCGACTTCTTTCGGAAAGAATGCGTTCTGGTGCCAGCCGAGGTAGGCACCGATTGAGACAAGGTTTTTGGCACCTGCGGCGGGCGTTGCCGCTTTGGCAAGAGGCACGGCAATTGATTCGAGGGCGGGCAACGCGATTAGTGCGCCGGCGGCTCTGAGAAATTGGCGACGTCCAATCGTCGAAATTCCGGTCGGGGTGGATTGAGTTCTCATAGGTTTGTTTGGGTTTGAGAAATAAAAATTTCAATAACGGTAGTCTAGCGAAAAACGATAACAGGAATGGTTCCATTTTATCAAGAAGAGGCGAGGTAGACAGTTGACTGATTGTACTCCTTTCAAAGCGTTCTGAGCTAAGCCATGTTCGGAGCTCAGGACAGGCTACCGATCAAAAAGCGTCACGGTTGAACCGTCGGATTTTCTAGGAGTCTGCGAATGTCCGTTCGAAACACATTTGCGGATCGGTGTTTCGGGGCGTCTTCCCCTCCAAATACATAGATGGAGTGATCAGTCAAAACGACTGCTGGGAGCATGAGTCCCTCTGGTAGCTCCGGGAGTGACCGGAATTCATTCTTCTCAGGGTCGTAGAGCAATACTTGTGGTGTAGCTCTGTTGGAACCCGTGTAGCCGCCGACAAGGAGAATGCCAATATCAGGAAACGAAGTCGCTACCGCTCCTCGAGCGGCAATAGGGAGAGGGACTTGCTTTTCCCAGGAGTCGTCGCTCGTGTTGAAGGCGAACACGGAGTCGGTGTTTTCCAAGCCGTTTGGTCCCGGCAAACCTCCACCGAATACGAAAATGCGGTTTTTCCAAGTAGCGACAGCTGAATTGATCAAGGGGCCCTCCGGCAAGGGGCCGAGATCCTTCCATGCGTCGCCTTCAGATTTGCTAATCGAATTCGTTGGGGCCAGCGGTGATAGCTGGGTAGAGCCTCCGATCTGGTAGTAGGCCCCGTTGAGGAGGGCGGCTCCGGCGTAGAGGCGCGTTTGGGGAGGAGGCAGTTTGAAGAACTGCTGTCGTAAGTTTGAATGCTGGGTGAAACGGATTCGGTTGAGCTGATTTCCGTTCGTGCCGCCTGCGACATGGAGGAGATGGTCTTCCGCTGCCACCGCCGCGTAGGCGGTGGGGGTTGGAAGCGGGACTAAAGGAAGCCATTGATGGTCGTGAAGAACGTACCCAGAAGCGTGTATCCGTTTCTCGCCATCATTCCAAGAAGACCCACCGTAGAAAGCCGGTTCTGATTGGTTGAGAGGGAATGCAATCATGCCCGATCGACCCTCGGGCATCGGATTGAGTTCTTCCCATATTGGCTTGAAATCCGCTTGGGCGACGATCGGAAATCCCAGCAAGATAAATATCGCTATGGCAGAAAGGGGTCGCATACGTCGGGTGGGTAGACTCGGATTTCAAAGAGGCGAGCGTGGTCAATGCCATTTGTATTGAAAATCTGGAATCGAATACTCGAGGTCTCGATAGGGTTTTTGAACGGGTGAACCTGTTTTCTCTGGTAGTTGGATTGTTCGCTGTGAATCGTGATCCATTGACCCTCCACGTTCGCTTCGATCGCGTAGTCGCGAATTGTTTCTGGTTGAGGTCTGCCCCAGAGCATGCGACCGGTGTACCCATCCGCCATGGACAAGGTAAGAAGGCGGTGCATCCCCGTGTCGAATACCAGCGCAATGATTCCGATCGTGATCGGTTCATTCCATGAAAGGGCGATCCATGCGGGCAGTCCGAGTGCGGGGTCGGACATCCAACGATGGGTGGCTTCCGGAAAACGATCAGGCGGAGCGCCGATCGGAGATTTTGAGCGGTCGACGGATGGACTTCGAAGCGAGCGGGTCCACCCATCAATGACCGCGGTTGCGGGCCCTTCGGGCTGTTCGCTGGAAGCGGTGACCGTTGCCTTCGGAGCGAGATCCCGAGGGTCCTCGTTTTGGCAACCCAAAAGCATGGCGTCGTCTCGGAGAAGCTGCTGGCGGATTCGAAAAGTGGCGTCCGCATCGGAGGGAAGACTCTGAGGGTCCTTTTCCTTTTGGATCGCATAGGCCGCAGCGGTTCCCACCCCCTGGCCGACGGCGGAGCAAGTGGCCATGACGCGGGTGGAGGCGAAGGCGATGTGGGTGGCGGATAGATTCCGACCGGCATACATGAGATTTTCAAAATCTTTCGAAAGGCAACTGCTCAACGGGATGTCAAAAAGGTAGGGCAGAGGACTCTGGGTACAGGGAGGCTCGTCGATCGCGTCGATTCCACCGGGCGGGTGGGTATCAATGGGCCAGCCTCCGGTCGCTATGGAATCAGGAAAAGCGCGGCTTTGCATGAGGTCCTGCTCCGAGAGCATATGCAGCCCGTGGAGGCGTCGGCTTTCCCGTTTGCCGGGCAGGAATCCGCACCACTCCAGGGCCCAGTTGGACGCGTCTACTTCGGAATGGTTTTTGATGAAATCCCAGACTCCCATGAGGGCGGCCAGGAGTTCGTCTCGAATGGCCTCATTGTCCTTGATCGTGTCGAGTTCGCCCCCCCATTCCAGCCACCAGAACCCGTATTCAAGATTCAGATCGAGTCCGGGTTGCCCGAAAGGGCGATGCTTTAAAGACTCTGCCGTAAACGTGCGAGCCCAAGAAGGGGGCGAAAAGGGCATGGGGACCGGGTGCCGCCGTGCTTGGAAGAGCAGTGTGGAACCGAGGGTCTTTCGATCACCCGTCGTTGGAGCAAGCGATTCGGAGTATTCCGCTTGGGCTTCCCTGCCCATGGAGTAGGCCGCGCCAGCTGCGAAGCCCAAGGTCCCATCGCCCGTGCAATCGACAAAGATACTAGCGGCAATCTCGAAACGGTCATTGGTGCTCAGCCGTTCTGCCCCTACTTTTTGTATTCGCCCATCCTTAACATCCGCACTGGTGACTGTTGTGTTGAGCATCAAAGTCAAGTTGGGTTCCTGGCGGCAAAGGTCGTAGAGGCCGAGATCCATCATGGAAGGGGATCGTTGCGGATTGCGGACGCATTGATTTAGTCTGATTTCCTCTACAATGCCCCCTTCTCGCGCCTCACATTGAAGGGGGATCCCTTCGCTCATACCGTTTGCTCCCACTATGTGCATTCGGACTTCGCTGGAAGCGTTGCCTCCCAATACGGGCCGATCCTGGCACAGAATGACCTTCGCCCCGCACCGGGCCGCTGCGAGGGCGCAACTGATACCTGCGGGACCGCCACCGGCGACGAGAATGTCGGATTGGAGTTGGGAAAGGGTGCTTTTCATGGGTTAGGGAGGGCGTCCTCGAAAAGAAAAGGAAGCCCTTCGCGGAATTGCGTCGAGAGTTGTTGGACGTCCAAAGAAGAAATACTCGAAAGAGGCCAGCGAAGTGTGGGTGAAAGCCCAGCCCAGCCGCCTGCCGCGGCAAGCGCCTTGTCTAAAGCTGTGTTAGAGAACTTTCCCCGAAAGGGTGCCATCGCTGTTCCGAATACCTTCCGGATTTGCGCTTCTTGTTGGAGAGCTAGGTCTGGATCAGCCATTATACGGCGGCCCCATTGCACTGCTCCTTTGGGCGAGAGACAGGCCAGGTTGGAGTAGCTTCCACGGGCGCAGCCTTGAATGATTCCTGAAGCCAAATGAATCCCAGCAACGAATACCGATAGCTGATCGGCTACGGGGCGCATTTCGGCGTGCCAGGTTGCGTCGCCGCCGAGGACTTTGATTCCAGTGATGCCATCGATAGTAGAGGCCAGTTGGCTCCATTCTGATGGGGTGAGAACCTTTCGAGCGTTGGGGGGATTGTAAATGACTAGTGGGGTCGGGTCGGCGGCAGCGGTCATTCGTTTCAAGAATCGCAGGATCTCCTCCCACGTGAGGGGCGTCCACTCGGGAAGAATTACCTGGAAGGCGCCCGGATTGAGTTCGCGGGTTTGCTCGATTCTTCGAAGGGATTCGGCTGCGTGGGCGTGGGAGGCCCCGATTTGAAAGGGTATGCCTTTGCGTTCGCAGAAGGTTGCGGTGGTTCTCGCGAGACGTAGAAACTCCTCATTGCTCTGGCTGTAGAACTCACAGGCGGTACCATTAAAATAGATACCGTCGACTTCCGCCTTTGCGAGGGCGTTCAGTTGGTCGTCAATCCCGTCCCATTGGATATCCTCGGTTTCGTTGAGAGGGAGAAGCAATGTAGACCACGTGCCTTTCAGACGTTTTGAGGTAAGGGGATTCATCGTTCTACTGGAGGAAGAGAGAGCTGTCGAATTGAAGGCGTATGATGTCGGGTGGATTCCCCAGAATTGCCCGGTAGTCGAAGATGTTTAGAAGCGTTTGTTCTCCGGTATCCACCAGAATAGGGCAGGGATAGTATCCGTCGGTGACTTTGCCTTGCTCTGCATTGTCGAGAACGAAGTGCTTTTCAACTTCCAAGCTCTTGGGGTCGAAGCGGATGAGGGCGAGCTCCATGGGTATCTGACGGTCACGGGCTCTCCAATTGCGGCCGATAAGGAAATACGCTCCCTCGTAGGTAAACAGGCGTGGCCGCCCGATGTAGGAACTGATGGAAGGCGTTTTTTCCGTAATATTCGTTTCCTTGATCAGCTTGAAGTCCCGGTCAACTTGGTGGAGTCGTTGCAGGTTGTCGTATCCACGGGTCGCAACGAGGAAGCCTTCCTCGTAGGGAATGAGGCTGCTCTCGTTGATCCGGATGTCTCCAAATTCCTGGCTCAAGTTTCGAACGAAATGCCAGGTCTCCCCATTGTCGTCGGTATAGAGCGCATCCACGGATCTCCTTCCGCCAGTCAGGTATTCGAAAGTCATGATCAAGGCGTAGAGTCGTTGGCCGATCACGATTGAGTCGAACAGGTAACCGTATTCGACGCCGTCGACGATCCCCACCCGTTCGAGCGGTCCGAAACTCTTTCTGTTGTCTCGACTGACGGCTCGTATTAATCCGGTTCGCTTATGTTGGCCCTGCTCATCTACGGTAAGGGCATCGATGTAGGTGCCAAGCGTCCCATCAGGAAAGCGGATCCATTCGCCCATCTGCATGACTTCATTGGGAATTGCGAGCTGAATGGGTTCCTGTATCGGGCGTCCGCTTTTGAGATCGAATCGAATGATTTCCAGCACTGCTCCAAGGTCATTTACGTGCGACTTCCCTCGTTTGTGGGATAGCATGATTTCATGCTCGCCTGACGGTGCGATGGCTGGAAAAGCTAGGTAGTCCTTCGTTCCCGATCCACGATACGAAACAATCATTTCCTCCATCCGGTACTGAGGTACAAGTGGGATTGTTGCCGTTGGCTCTGCGGCATTCAGACTCAGGGGGATTATGGCAGAGACGATTGAAGTGAATTTCCAGAGATTCATAATCTGCAATTTCTACGGCAGAAATTCTGCGCTGTCGAATTGGAGACGAAGGATGTCGGGAGAATTTCCAAACAGCCCTTTGTAGGTGAATATGTTTAGCAGCTTCCGGTTGTCGGTATCCACAAGAATCGGACAGGTATAGTAACCGTCGGTTACCTTGCCTTGTTCTTCATTATCCAGGACAAAATGTCTTTCAACTTTCAGCGTTTTGGGATCGAAGCGAATCAGGGCAAGCTCCATGGGAAGCGCTCGGTTCGGGGCTCTCCAATTACGGCCGCTGAGAAAGTAAGCGCCGTCGTAGGTGAATAGCCGGGGGCGCCCGATATAGGAGCTGATGGAAGGCGTTTCCTCAGTGATATTGGTTTCCTTGATCAACTTGAAGTCCCGGTCGACTTGGTGAAGACGCTGTTGGTTGTCATAGCCGCGCGTCGCCACCAGGAAACCGTCTTCGTAGGGTATGAGACTGCTTTCGTTTATACGGATGTCCCCAAATTCCTGACTCAGGTTGCGGATGAAGTGCCAAGTTTCTCCGCTGTCGTCGGTGTAGAGCGCGTCCACGGATCGCCTTCCGCCAGCAAGGTACTCGAAAGTCATGATCAACGCGTAAAGACGTTGGCCAACAATGGCAGAGTGGAACAAGTAGCCGTACTCGACACCGTCGATGATCCCCGCTCGTTCGAGAGGTCCGAAGCTTTTCCCGTTGTCTCGGCTGATGGCCCCCCTGAGACCGATGCGAATGGCCTGTCTCTGATCATTGGTTTTCTGGGCGTCGATGTAGGTGCCGAGTGTTCCGTCGGGAAAGCGAACCCATTCCCCCATTTCCATGATTCTATCGGGGATGCCCAGCTGAATGGGATCCTGAATCGCCCGCCCGGTCTGGAGATCGAACCGAATGATTTCCAGAACCGCTCCGGGATCCCAGCCGTGGTCCGTCCCTCGCTTGTAGGAAAGCAAAATTTGATTGTCGCCGGAGGGAGCGATGGAAGGAAAGCCGAGGTAGTCCATTGTTCCCGTTCCTCGGTAGGAGACGATGGTTTCCTCGATCCGGTACGAAGGGGTGGGTGGAATCGGTGCGGGAGGCTCTGCCGAAAATATATACGGTAGGGTCAAGCTTGGGGCCAGCCAGATGAATTTCCCGAAAGGCATTTTAAGAATGAAAGAAAAAGGTAGAAGGAGCAATATTTGATGGGACCGACGGCTCAATTCCTCCCTCTTTTAAGATCCGTTTAGTTGAGTCAGGCACCTCTTAGCTAAGCCTATTTCAGAAACGCCGTACTATCGAATTGAAGTCGAATGATGTCGGGCGGGTTGCCCAGAAAGGCGCGGTAGTCAAAAATGTTTAGAAGGTTCTGCTTCCCAGTATCCACAATAATGGGGCATGGGTAATAGCCGTCCGTTACCTTGCCTTGCTCTACGTTGTCGATCGTGTAGAGCTTTTCGACCTTGAGAGTTCTTGGGTCGAAGCGAATCACGGCTAGTTCCATGGGGATCGAGCGATCAACGGCTCGCCAATTGCGGCCGGTAAGAAAATATTTGCCTTCATAGGTAAAAAGCCGCGGTCGTCCAATATAGGAGTCGATAGAATCGGTATCTTCCGTAATATTCGTTTCCTGGATCAATTTGAAATTGCGGTCGACCTGATGAAGCCGCTGCTTGTTGTCGTAGCCGCGAGTGGCGACCAGGAAACCTTTTTTGTAAGGGATGAGGCTGCTCTCGTTGATTCGGATGTCTCCAAATTCTTTACTCAAATTACGGACGAAGTTCCAAGACTCTCCGTTGTCGTCGGTATAGAGGGCGTCTACTGTCCGGCGTCCACCAGCGAGGTACTCGAAGGTCATAATAAGCGCGTACACGCGTTTCCCAACCGTTGCAGAATCGAACAAATAGCCGTACTCGACGCCATCGACCACGCCCACACGTTCCAGTGCCTCAAAGCTTTTGCCGTTGTCGCGGCTCGTGGCCCTTAAAAGACCCGTGCGGGTGTGTTTGCCGGAGTCGACGACTTGCGCGTCGATGTAAGTGGAGAGCGAGCCATCGGGAAATCGGATCCACTCACCCATTTGCATGATCTCTCCCGGGATCCCCAACTGAATGGGGTCTTGGATCTGGCGACCGCTTTTGAGGTCGACCCGAATGATTTCCAAAACGGCGCCAATGTCCCTCGCATGGGACTGTCCTCGTTTGTAGGAAAGAAGAATCTGCTTGTCGCCTGAGGGAACGATGGCGGGGAATGCCAAGTAGTCTAATTTGTCCTTTCCTCGGTAGGACACGAGCGTTTCCTCGATTCGAAAGGCTGGGCTCGGAGGGATGGGAGCCGTGACTTCGGCGGCAATCGCTAAGGAGCAGATGAGCGATGAAAGTAGCCAGACGGTTTTGCGGAGTATCATAATTGGGGTGGTTAGGGCTCGGAACTTCTTTGCCTCCTTTGTATTGCGAGCTTAGAGGTTTACAATGCAATTTGCTTTGCTATGGATCATTTTATGTCTCGACGATTGGAAGCGGGAACCAGTTTTGGGGTAATGAAAGGCGAGGTCCTGTGATTGAAGGCGCTTCGCTGGCTTGGCAGGATTGGCTAGTAGTGATTGTCTATGCGTTGGGGGTCCTTTGGATCGGGTGGCGCTTCTCCAGACGCGAGGAATCAGAGGAGGATTACTTTTTAGGGGGACGCAGCATGTCGCCCTTTTTGATTGGCATTTCGCTTTTCGCCTCGCTCTTGAGCACCGTCTCTTACTTAGCGTATCCAGGCGAGATCATACAGCATGGTCCAGCCTACCTGACAGGCATTCTCTCGGTCCCTTTTGCCTACTTTATTGTGGGGTACTGGATCATTCCGGTATACATGAAGCAACGAGTAACCAGCGCGTACGAATTGCTGGAGGAGCGACTGGGGTTAGAGGCTCGGGTTGGGGGAGCGATTCTCTTTGTGGTCCTGAGACTGGTTTGGATGGCATTACTGATCTATCTGTCTTCGGGAGCGATTCGGGTAATGACGGGACTGGGAGACGATTGGACCCCTTTGATTTCGATCGTGACGGGATTGGTCGCCGTCGCCTATACCTCGATGGGTGGCTTGCGAGCGGTGGTCGTAACGGATTTGATGCAGTTTTGCCTGCTTTTCCTGGGATTGGTGATCTCGGTGATCGTGATTAGCCTATCCTTGGGCGGGTTCTCTTGGATACCGACGCAATGGAGCGAGAACTGGGACGTGCAACCGATATTCGGTCTGGATCCGGAAGTTCGGGCCACGGTGGTAGGAGCCATCGTATTGCAGCTGGTTTTTCGGGTTTGTACTGCCGGGGCGGACCAGACGATGGTGCAGCGCTTTATGGCGACGTCTGACGCCACTGCGGCTCGGAGGTCTTTTCTCATTCAAAGTTTAGCCGCGGTCGTGGTGACCCTAGCGCTAGGGCTACTGGGATTTGCTTTGCTCGGATACTTTCGTGATTCCGCATTGCTGGCTAGTCCGGAGCTCGACTTGGGAGAAAACGCGGACAACCTCTTTCCGTTCTTCATTGCCCATTCACTTCCGACAGGGCTCTCGGGGCTCGTAGTGGCTGCCCTGTTTGCTGCCGGAATGTCGAGCATAGACTCGGGGGTTAATTCGATTACGGCGGTCCTGAATCGAGACCTGCTCCCTCGGTTCTGTAGGCCTCCGAAGGATACCGCGGCCAAAAAACGATGGAATCATGGCATTGCGTGGTTCATTGGCGCTCTGGTTGTTTCTCTGTCGGTGGGCGTTCGCTATGTTCCGGGAAATTATCTTGAGGTGACGCAAAAGACGTCATCGCTCTTTTTCCCGCCGTTGTTTTCGCTGTTCTTTCTCGCCTTGTTTGTGCCCCGCGCCAATGGACCAGGGGCGCTTGTGGGGGTAGTGTATGGCATGACGGCAGCGATATTCATCGCGTTTTGGGATGTTCTGACAGGGCGGCCCACGTTGAGCTATCAGTGGATTGGCTTTCTTTCACTGGTGACAAGCGTAGGAGTGGGTTGGATCGCGTGCTTCTTTTTTGACAAGCATCGAGGAGACCGGAAATCGGTTTGGTACGTTTCGGGAGCGTTCCTGCTTCTCGCTGGTCTCTCGTATCAAATACTGTCTTGGGCTAGGGTTGAGTGAAACCTCTCTATCTCTGCACGAATTTGCGGGCCAATTTTATCTGTGCTTTCTGGGAAATCTATGGTTTAAGATATCGTAGTTGAAGTATCTTCTCGGCGGGGCGATCTGCTTCGAATTTTTTTGTCACAATGCTCACATCTATTGTTAAAAAGAAACTAGCCGCAGGCGAAGCGGTGAATTGTGTTAAGGCCTGTTACGCGGATCCAGAGATCATCGAAATGGTTGGTCAAGCGGGCTTCGATTGTGTGTGGATTTGCTTGGAGCATCGGCGGCTCGACCCCTCTGTGATTAAATCGCTGATACTGGCTGGCCTCAAGTCAGGTTGCGATTGCATGATCCGGGTGAAACCTCGGGACCACACCGACTTGGCCTATCTTATTGAAGCGGGCGCTCGCGGGGTCATGCTTCCTCAAGTTCGAGATTTGGAAGAGGTACTACGGGTCGTGGAAATGATGAAATTCCCTCCTTTTGGTAGGAGGGGATTGGATACTATCCATGCCGATGCGGACATGGGGAAAGCCCCACTTAAAGACTATTTGGAGCACGAGAACGGGAATACCTTTCTCATGGTTCAAATCGAGACCCCTGAAGTCGTGCCACATATCGACGCCATCGCGGCTACGCCTGGGGTGGATATGCTCTTTGTGGGTCTGGGGGACCTTTCGGCCAATATGGGTTTAGTTGGCAAAATGGATCACCCGAAGTTACGGGAGGTCGTCCAACAGACGGGCGAGGCCTGCCTGCGCCACGGCAAAGCAGCCGCGATCATTTGCAGCGACCCCAAGGAGCGTAGTCGCCTCTGGGAACAGGGTTATCGCTTTTTTAATGTGGCCAGTGATTTCCGGTTTATACGTGGAGGGCTGGACAATGCCATTAGGAGCGCGAAAGAGTGGAAGGCACCTTGATAGGGAGATTTGGTAGCGGGCGATCTCACTCCTACGCTAAAGCTACGGCGGTGCAGGCCGAGCGCCCACAACCATACAAACTAATGGGCGCTCGGAGATCGCCCGCTACCATTAACGGTTCCCTTTACTAACTTTCTTATTCAACATACGCGGCATGGCGCAAACGACAGCCCCACAATGAAACCTATTCCCCAATACAAACGATTTCTCGTATCGTTTGAGCGAATAGTTTGCCATTGGAATAGGAGAGGTTGCTTCTGGTCCAGGCCTCGCCGAGTGGGCCGAGGTCGTTGATTGCGACAAGAGCGTTTTCATCGAGGACATTCGCGTTCCAATCGATGACATAGACCATGCCGTTCATGATTGGGACGAAGAGATGCGGGCCGATGGCAGTCGGGATTTGAGCCGCAAAGTGCCCCCAGCCGTTGCCCTGGGCCCGAGCGTCGCCAAGGAGTTTGAATCCCCGATTATTTACCATCCGGTTGCTCTTGAAGGTCCAGTGGGAGATTTCCGTGGGCACATTGAATTTTTTTTCTGGCTTGGATGCTAAATCACTCTCGTTCCAGATAAATTCGTCGGGACAGTCGGGTTCCCGCAACAGGCTGACTGGGAGCTGGAGGTATTCGACCTTTCCCGTATTCACATTAACGCGACCGAGGTAGTTGTAAATATAACTGCGGAAAAAGTGATAGTCTCCCACGAGCAAGTTGGACTGGTCGCTCTTTTCGGATCTTGGATTGGCTTCGAGAGAGGTCGATTCGGTTTTCCAGCCGTTCCTCTTTTTCTTTCGGACGGTGACGTTTTGCAGAAGGGATACCTTTCGTGAAACCTTCCCGGTTTGGATATCTACCCACCAATGCTCTTCATCGTGGATAACGAGAGCGTGCCCGTTGTGGATTGGCATTGTTTGCCGGCATTCATAGCCCTCGATGGGCAGTTTCCAAATTTCGGATCCGTCGTTAGCATCGACCAGCGAAACGCCCAGTGGCTTTTCTGGAGGTTCATGTCCGCCTCCGCGGCCGACCAGAAAAACGTCCCTACCGTCGGCTAGTTTCAAGGGCATGGGTTGGCTTCCGATGTTGCCGCCACACTGTGTCGACCATACGGGTTCACCTGTATTGAAGTCGACCGCCTGCATTTGAGTCCAATCAGAAAACGGAAGTTCCTCTTTCGGATGGGGATACCCTCCCTTTTCGTCCGGGGGCCAATTCATTTGCATGTAAATGAGCTTGTTGCCGACCAGAAATGGGGAGCCACGGTAGGAAGAGAGCGCCTCCCGCCTCCAGACGCGGTTCCCCTCCATGTCAAAACTCTCGATTACTCCGGAGGCATTGAAGAAGGCGACCTGCTTACCGTCCGTTACCGCTGGAAGGCCAGAGCTGTCACCCCAGCTACTAGCGATCTTGAGCGGATAGATGCCCGGAATCTCCCGTGTCCAAAGTATGGATCCATCGACCGCGCTGCAACAGTAGGCGACGATGTCCTTAGCTAAAACGGTGTCTGCTTCGACTGGTTTGTTGATCGTGAAGAAGATCTTGTCATCCCACACGGTGACGGAGCTTTGTCCCAATTCTGGAAGCTCTGTCTTCCACGCGATATTCTGGTTTAGGGCGACACTCCATTTGATTGGGGCATTCGCATCATCGATGATAAAGGTTCCGTTGGGTCCTCCGGCTTGGGGCCAGTTCTGGGCGTTTGTCAGCGAAGCAAGCAGGAGAAAGAAAATAGTGATTCGGAATTTGGATTTCATGAAAGTCGGTTGTTATTTGATTTTGCGATCAGGTTCGAGGGATTAAGCAAGGATTGGTTTTACTATCTCACCGTGTACATCGGTCAAACGGTAATCACGGCCTTGGAATCGATAGGTCAGTAGCTCGTGGTTGATGCCGAGTTGATTTAAAATCGTTGCGTGTAGGTCATGTATTGATACAGGATTCTCGACAACATTGTAGCTGTAGTCGTCCGTAGCCCCATAGGAAATCCCGGGCTTGATGCCGCCACCAGCCATCCAAATCGTGAAACACCTCGGGTGATGGTCGCGTCCGTAGGAAGTATCCGTGAGCTCCCCTTGTGAATAAATAGTGCGTCCAAACTCACCGCCCCAAACGACTAGGGTGTCGTCGAGCATTCCGCGTTGCTTTAAATCCTTAATGAGGGCTGCGGAGGCTTGGTCCACGTCGTAGCTTTGGCCGGGCAGTTCCTTGGGAAGGGTGGAGTGCTGATCCCAGCCCATGTGAAAGAGCTGCACGAAGCGAACATCGCGTTCGGCGAGTCTTCGGGCGAGGAGGGCATTGGCCGCGAACGTCCCCGGCTTCCTCGCTTCCGGACCATACATTTCCATTATGTGATCCGGTTCGTCGGAGATGTCAGTCAACTCGGGAACGCTGGACTGCATGCGATAGGCTAATTCGTACTGCGAGATTCGACTCTGGATTTCCGCATCGCCGGTTCTTTCCATGTGTTTCTCGTTGAGGGCGGCCAGTTCATCGAGCATATCGCGGCGCATGGAGCGCGGCATTCCGGGTGGGTCTTTCAGAAAGAGAACGGGGTCAGATGCGGAGCGAAGTTTTACGCCGGCGTAAGAAGTCGGCATGAACCCTGCGCCCCAAAGCCGATCGTAGAGCGGCTGACAGGAGGGGCGGCCCGTGCCACGTGAGGTGAGCGCGACAAATGAGGGCAAGTCCCGGTTCGAACTGCCCAGTCCATAAGTCATCCATGAGCCTATGCTGGGGCGGCCGGCGAGCTGAAAACCGGTCTGGAAAAAAGTAATGGCGGGGTCGTGATTGATCTGCTCAGTGTGCATCGACTTGATGAAGCAGAGCTCATCGGAAATCGAAGCGATGTGCGGCATCAACTCGCTCACAGTGGCCCCGCTCTGGCCGTGCTGCTTGAACTTGAAGATCGAATTGGCGACGGGGAAAGCCTCCTGCCCACTGCTCATTCCCGTTAGTCGCTGTCCTTGGCGAATGGAGTCGGGGAGATCCTGACCCCGCACTTTGTCCATCATGGGCTTGTAGTCAAACAAGTCCATCTGAGAGGGGCCACCCGATTGAAATAAATAGATAACGCGTTTGGCCCTGGGCGCGAAATGTGGCCGTTTGAATGGCTCTTGGCTCGATGGTTCAGCGGTCAGTCCGTCTTTGGATAACAATGACCCGAGGGCTGCGGCGCCAATTCCGCGACCGATGGTGCTAAAGAAGTGCCGCCGCGTTTGGGCTAGATAGAATTGGGAAAGTGGATGGGTCGGATCACTCATGATGGATTGTCTCGTCTAGGTTAAGCAGGTTCATCACTGTGGTTGATAGTGCGGCAAGCTGACTCTTATCTAGCTGAGCGTCGGCGGGAAATTCCCCCACCTTCAATATCTTTTCTGCCTGCTGGGGCTCGTTGCTAAAGTAGGTTAGGCGATTTTGGTATCCGCCTTTGAGGGTGCTCAATTCAAAGTGATTTGGCTGTCTGGCCAGGATGGCGCGAAAGGCAAAAATGAGTTGTTCCTCCGCGTTCGCCGATCGTTTAATCGTTTTTTCGGCGAGTACCCTTGCGGCTTCCACAAAGGTGGGGTCGTTCATGAGCGCTAAAGCTTGCAAAGGAGTATTCGTTCTCTGGCGACTTAGGACGCACATGTCGCGACTGGGCGCGTCAAAGGTAGCCATGGTGGGTGGGGGGACTGTGCGTTTCCAGAAGGTATACAGGCTACGGCGGTAGAGATCTTCACCTGTATCCTGAATATAATAGTCGGTCGTTCGGATTTTCGATTGAAAGGATAGATCGGACCAAAGCCCCGCGGGCTGGTAGGGCTTGACCGAGGGCCCGCCAATCTTTTCGACAAGGAGGCTGGATGTGAACAGCGCCTGGTCCCTGATCGTTTCGGCCGGAAGCCGGAATCGAGTCATTCTAGAGAGGAGCCGATTGGATGGGTCTCGCTCTGCCATTTCAGGTGTTGTGTCCGAAGATTGCTGATACGTCGCGCTCATAACAATCAATTTCAGCAGGGCCTTTGTGTCCCAACCCGATTTGGGGTATTCAGTGGCGAGCCAGTCAAGCAGTTTTGGATGGGATGGGTAGGCTCCTTGGAGGCCAAAATCTTCTATGGTTTCCACGAGCCCGTTGCCGAAAAACATTGCCCAATATCGATTGACAACGACGCGAGCGGTTAAGGGATGCTCGCCGGAAACCAGCCACTGGGCGAGTCCCAGACGATTCAGCGGCGCGCCTTGGGGGAGGGGTCCTAGTAAATCACTGGGCACGGCCGCAGTGACCAATTGGCCGGGCTGATCGTACACGCCACGCTCCAATATGTAAGTCGGACGCGGTTCGTCCATTTCCTCCATGACCATTACGTTTGTCGTGTACTGATCCTCAAATCGCTCGAGCTCGTTTTTTGCGGTTTTCAGCTTCTCGCGAAGCTCAGCCAATTCGGGAGCGATGGAAGCATGGTGCTTGGCCAGTATGCCGCGCTGTTTCTGATTCAACCGAAGCGCATTCGATTTAAGCGCCTGCAGCACTTCTGCGGTAAGCCCCTCATCCGAAGACAATTGAGGCGGGTCGACGTCGGTGGTGGATAGTCGAAACCGGCCGATGGCCTGATTTCCCTCCGGTGACTTGTGGGCTAAAGTGATTTTTAGTTTGTCACCTGGATTAAGGACAATCGGTTCTTTAAAAATGAATACAGCTGCAGGGTTCTCTTTCTGGGAAACTTCACCGATGCTCCAGCCGGTTTTCGGATCACCGTCGATCGCATTGTTTACGGGAAATCCCGTCTTGCTGTGCTCCGATTTTGCCCCCTCTATCTTCAGTCGAGTGGCCTTCTTTTCTCCGTCTCGTATAAGGTCGACAAGAAAATCGGTTAAAACGAAATCACCGTTGCCTAGCGTGAAGCCTCCGTTCAATTTTGGGTGAAGCAACGCCTCCAGTTTAAGGGCCTTAACGGTTCTGATACGCGGCGCAATTTCGAATCGGTAGGTCGGCTTTCCCACCTCCGCCCCGACGAGCGTCAAAAGCGCCGAATAGTCATCGAGCACCTTGAATTCTATGGCGTCACCAGATTGAATGTTGGACGGTTTGTCTAGGGACCACTGAATACGGCCGCTGTTTAGATTCCCTCTTTGTATTTGTATCCAATTTTCTAAATCTTCTTTCAGGCTGGGGATGGATAGGGAATACTCACTGGAAAGCCTATCGACCTCCTGACGCAGCCGATCGTATTCGGCTTGCTTTCCGCGGATGGCGACTCGCATATAGGGGGCTGCGTAGCCTTTGCGCCCATCTTTCCCCTTTTCCGGCACGCCATTGAAGAACGCCAGGAAACTGTAGAAATCTTTTTGCGAAACCGGGTCGTACTTATGGTCGTGGCAACGCGCGCAGCCAAAGGTCAACCCGAGCCAGGTTCCTGAGGTTGTCTCAACTCGGTCCACCAAGTATTCGACAAGGTACTCTTCCGGAATAATCCCGCCTTCATCATTGATGCGATGGTTCCGGTTGAAGCCAGTTGCTAGGCGCTGGTCGACACTTGGATTGGGAAGAAGGTCGCCGGCTAGCTGCTCGATGGTGAATTGATCGAACGGCATGTTCTGATTGTAGGCGTCGATTACCCAGGTGCGCCACCGCCATTGGGTCCGAGCCCAATCCGCTTGATAGCCCATCGTGTCTGCGTACCTTGCGGTATCGAGCCATATCGTCGCCATGCGTTCTCCGTAGCGCTCGGATTCCAAAAGCCTGTCCACAACTGTCTCAAAGGCGTTGGGCGAGCGGTCGGCGAGAAAATCGTCGACTTCCTCAATGGTTGGGGGAACTCCTGTCAGATCCAAGGTGAGGCGGCGTAGGAGAGTCGTTTTGTCAGCGGGCTCGGAAGGTTTTAGTCCTTCCGCTTCCAGTTTCGCGAGGACAAATGAGTCGATCGGGTTGTGGACACGTCCGTAATGGGATACCTTGGGGGGAGTTGGCCGTTGGGGCGTTTGAAAGGACCAGTGACCCTGGTAGACAGCGCCATTGTCGACCCATTGTCGGAGCGCGTCGATATCCGCTTCGTCCAAGGTCTTGCCCGAATCGGGCGGTGGCATTTTATCGTCGGGATTGTTAGTTGTGATTCGAGCGATTAGTTCGCTTTCATCGGCTCTGCCGGGAATAATGGCGGATTCATGGGCGCTAGCTTGGACATCCAGCCTCAAGTCCGCTTCACGCTGCTTTTCGTCAGGACCATGGCACTGAAAGCAATTGTCCGAAAGTAGAGGTCGAATCGTCTGCTGAAAGTCAAACGGCTCGGCAGCGATGAGCCCTTCGAGGATCATTGCGATCCAGAAGAAACTAAAAACGCTGCGTAAGTATCGGTTCATGGGGTGGCGCCTGGTCTGAAATCTGATGGGACCTGCTAGGGTTTATTGGATTTCTATAGTTCTAAGGACACAAATTCTCAGAAAATCAACGGATAAAGAAAAGACTACACCTAGGATAGTTATTAAGGAAGGCAGGTGCAAGTCGACGGTTGACCTTATTTGATTTCGAAATCTCAGTGATGAAAGTAGACGCTTCAAGGTGATCCACCGGTGGGTGAATGCCTAAACATTTTGATGTATTTAGAATGAAAATCCCCTTTCAGGCTGAGAGCTTTCTTAATAGTTTACGCTTTGTCACAGTGACCTTGGCTGGTGTTTTCGCACTGACGGGCATCAATAGCCTTCTGGGCGAAGACCGGCCCAACATCCTTTGGATTGTGGTCGACGATATGTCGGCGAACTTTTCCTGTTACGGAGAGAAGACCATCCAGACGCCTCATGTCGATCGCCTGGCGAGGGAAGGCGTTCTGTTCTCGAGGGCCTACGCGACATCGCCGGTTTGCTCGACCTTTCGCTCGGCAATGATCACAGGGATGTACCAAACTTCGATTGGAGTGCACCACCACCGTAGTGGTCGAGGGAAACATCGTATTCAACTTCCGGATGGCGTGCGACCCGTTCCTGAATATTTCCAAGAAGCGGGCTATTGGACCTGCATTGGCAGCGGATTGCCGGGCTATGACCATAAAGGGAATCCCACTGATCGAGACAACCTAGGCAAGACCGACTACAATTTCGATTGGAATCCAGAAATGTATGACAGCCACGATTGGGCGGGAAGAGCGAATGGACAGCCTTTCTTTATGCAAGTCCAACTCAATGGAGGGAAAATTCGTGGCGCGTCCGAGGCGCAGTATGCGGCGACTCAAGAACGCATGATTGAAGAATTTGGAGCGGCGACGGATCCGGAGAGCGTGGAGCTTCCGCCTTACTATCCGCGCGATCCTGTGATGCTGCGCGATTGGTCGACCTATTTGGATAGTGTGAAACTAACGGACCGGCACGTTGGGCGAGTAATGGAGCGTCTAAAAAAGGAGGGACTCTTGGAGAACACTCTAGTCGTCTTTTTTACTGACCACGGAATCAGCCACGTTCGAGGAAAGCAGTTTATATATGATGAAGGCGCCCACATTCCCCTCGTCATTCGTGGCCCTGGAGTGGGTAGGAGTGAGAAACGTACGGATCTGGTGGAGCACATAGACGTGGCCGCCTTGTCGCTGGCCGCGGCGGGAATCGATATACCGGACCGAATGGAAGGGCGGGATATTCTTGCAGGAAGCTACAATGGGAAATCGGCCGTCTTTGCGGCCAGAGATCGTTGTGGGGAAGCGGCAGACCGTATCCGATCAGTGCGTACAGATAGCTATCTTTATATCAAAAATTTCTATCCAGAAAGACCATTCCTCATGCCGAGCGAATACAAGGACAACAAGCTTATCCTTCAGCGCTTGCATGAATTGAGAGCCGAAGGAAAGGTGGGTGAATTGACCGAAGAGCTGCTTTTTTCTCCGACGCGTCCTCCCGAAGAGCTCTATCTTTATGGAGAAGACCCTTGGCAAATCCGAAATCTCGGATCTGACCCGAAGCACTCTGTGGCACTTAAGGAACATCGGAAACGTTTGGACCAGTGGATCGAGGAGACGGGTGACAGGGGCCCTGAATCGATTGAGGTCTACATCATGGAGACGGAAGACCAGATGCAGTCTACACGAAACGCGGAGTCGAGGGAGCGCTACCGGAAGAACTCGGAGCTCTACCTGAAGTGGATGCGGGAAGGGAAGTAGGTTGCTGCAGAGATCGTTTTTAGTGAGCGAGTTAAAAGCCGTTTTCAAATATCCAAGCCTGGCGATCCGGGTTCGTTCGCGTCTTCTCGATAGGTTTGAATTCGCTGTATTGCAAAGAGTTATTGCATCCTGCGCTCAAGGGCTGAAAATCGATGTTGTACGGAAACGCTTTTTAACTCAATCATCAGTGGATCATGAAACGACGTGACTTTGTCAGATTCGCATCAGCTGGAGCCCTCAGTACCCGCATCCTGGGTACTTCTTCACTATTCGGAGCGCATCACTCTGGAGCAATGGATCGTTTCGGTGGTTGGACCGGAAAGAAGTTCAAGGCGACCGGCTTTTTTCGCGTAGAGAAGGATGAGCGGTGGTGGTTGGTTTCTCCCGAAGGCAATGCCTTTCTCAGCTGGGGGATCAATCACTTGTACCCGGACTTGTTTAGGCAAGAATACAACACGCTGGCTTGGCAGAAGAAACTGGCAATTGAGAATTTGGATGGGCCGGCCTTCAATGCCGCTTTGCGGACATGGTTTCTAGGACTGCGCGAAATAATGGGGTTTAATACGGTGGGCGTGCACAACGCGCTTAGTATCGTCAACCAGCCGCAACCGGCCATGCCCTACATGCAGCCGATTCACTTTGTCGAAATCCCTCACTGGAGAACCGAGATACCAGATAGCAACTTCAGGGACGTTTTTTCTTCAGGCTTCGAGAATCACTGTAACGATTTGGCCAAGAAAATTGCCGCGCCGATTAAGGATGACCCCTTCCTATTGGGCTATTCCATGACGGACTGCCCGCTATTCACTGAGGAAGACTTACGGGAGCGGCCCGATACCATTGGCGGCGCCCGCCGTCCGTCACGGATTGGTTGGCCGAGGAGACTCAGGAATTTAGGCGGCGCGGCTGCGGGCAAGCAGGCCTACGTTGATACGATGCAGGAAGTTTACCGCGGTCGCATCAAAGATTTCAATACGACCTATGGCACTAAGTTCAAATCCTTCGATGCCTTAGCGGCTGCTGAGAACTGGCGGCCTAATACACTGCTGTCCAATGCCAATGAGACGCGCGACAATATCGTATTCCTTAAGCGCGTGGTGGGCAAATACTACGAAGTGACTCGCAACGCGATTCGCCGGTACGACCCCAATCACATGTTTGTAGGCGACAAGCTCCATGCCAATACGGATTCGCTCGATACGGTACTTCCCGTCACCAGCAAATACACGGATATCATATTCTACCAGATGTACGCACGGTACGAAGTCCAGAAGCCCGGACTGGATCGGTGGACCGAGCAGGTAGACAAGCCCTTTATCAATGGTGACTCGGCCTTCACCATGACGACGGACACGATGCCTAGACCTTATGGTCCGATTGCCGATGATTTAGTTCAGCGAGCTGAGTGGACGGAAGAGTTTTTCCGCAAGGCGTTCGCACGCTCGGAGTTCGTGGGCTGGCACTATTGCGGTCTGATTGACGCCTCGCTGCTCGTTCCGAGAAAATGGAGTCGACAGCATTCCGGTTTGCTTGATGGATACGGAAATCCCTATCCAGCCCTAGAGAAAGTTCTCAAGACTTGTTCAAGCGAAATCTATTCGATCGCTCAAGCTTGATGAGAACAGAGAAACTATCAGTAGACGATTCGAGAGGACTTACTAGACAGTCTCTTAGATCGATCCACTACCTTGTCGCAACCGTGTCTGTGACAATACTTCCGGATGTGATTTCAACGAGCTTTGGCGTTTTAGAATCGCAACGTGGCGATCGACGAACTTGCCGGGTGTTGGCAGTTCTCGGGACATCTCGTTGGCTTCGGTAACCACGAGCTCGCCTCCCTGTTCCTTTATGACTTCAAGCGCTTGTTGGTGTTCACGGTCGAAGTAACTCGTGATGATGAGCCGACCGTTTGGGGAGAGCTTCTCTAGGGCTTTGTGGTATATCTTTTCCCAATCGCTTTTACCGTTCCACAAATTCTGGTGACGGACGAAGACGACGTCGAACTCGCTGGGCAGTTGTCGGTGGTCGTGAAGCTTGGTGGCGTCGCCTCGAAGGAATTCAAATTCTGCATTCAGATTTCCTCTGAATCGGGCGGCGGCATCCGCGATTTCTCGAGCTCGGATATCAAGACCAACGAATTTCAGTTTTCTGTTGTCGGCAGATTTCTTGCTAAACCGACCGAAAAAATTCGCTAGGGTACCCGCTTCGTTACACGCTCCACAGGCTAAATTCAGCAGCTGCATATCGCCGCCATTCGTGAGGTAGCGGCTTAGAGCCTCGTCTGACTTTGTAACCCTTGCCAGCATCTCGTCGAGACGCTGCATATCTTCTGCGAGATATTGCTGATTCGTAGAGCGATCCATAAAAGGACGAACGTTAGGGAGAAGACATTGTATGTCGATAGCTTTAGGGATTTCAGGTATCTGGGATTCTATGCTGCTATTAATTTGCCTGAAGCGTGTGTTGTGGGTTCACTCGTTGTTCATCGAAAATGAATAAACGTCTATTTACCCTGATTCTTCTCAATTATTTTGGGTTCCTTGCTCTCGATGCTGCCGATCGACCCAACGTCCTTCTGATCCTCTCAGATGATCATAGCGTGCCTCACTTAGGAGCCTACGGTGACGTCAATTGTCAGCGGTTTAATATAACGCCACATTTGGATGCCTTAGCCGCTGAGGGTATGCGTTTTGATCGGGCGTACACTGCTGCTCCGCAATGCGCTCCATCGAGGACCGCTATTTTTGCGGGCCGATCTCCAGTGGGGTTGTCTGCGACCCGTTTCGCCCAGCCGGCACGTTCGGAAACGACTTTCTTTACAGATGTCTTGAGAGAGAGTGGCTATTGGGTTGGGCTGGCAGGGCGGCATCAGCATCTGGATGGGAGGAACCGAGACTTGGACCACGTGACGGATACGCTCGTGGAGCTAGGTGTGCGGGATGGGGCGTTCATGCAGCGATTTGATCACTTTGTGAGGGGAGCCTCTACCAAAAACGAGGCGATTCATGATACGGATGAAGTGGTGGGCGCCATCTTAGATGGTGTTCCAGGCGACCAGCCGTTCTTTCTCTATTTCGGGTTTAACCAGCCCCATCGGAGATGGGGAGACGATCATGAAAAGATCGATCCGTCGAAATTAGCCTTGCCGCCAGACTGGCCGGACTTGCCTGAAGTGCGTTTGGACTACGCGAAGTATCTGGCGGAGGTGCGGGATCTGGATATTGGATTCGGATTGATAGAGAATGTATTGGAAGAACGGGGACTTAAGGAAAACACTTTGGTGATTTTCATGGGAGACAACGGAGAGGCGCTTCTCCGAGGCAAAGGAACTTTAGCTCAGCGTGGAACGCATGTCCCGCTTTTGGTTCGTTGGCCTGGCCATGTGAAACCGGGAACGGCCAGCGATTCTCTGGTTAGCGGGGTGGATCTTTCAGCGACGATTTTGGAAGCGGCAGGCTTGGATGTTGCTCCAGGCATGACCGGGGTCAGCTTTTTCGACGAATTACGAGGCAAGTCCTTCGAAGGGCGTGAGATGGTTTTTGCTGAACGTGGCTGGCACTTCGGACCCATTGGCCGAAGCGATGGTTTCGATTTGTCCCGTTCCATCACCACCCGTCGCTATTTGTACCTATATAACGCGACTCCGGAAAAGATATTTTCCCCGGTAGACATGAGTGGGAATCCGGGATGGCTCGCCATTCAGGAAATGCATGAAGAGGGGACGTTGTCCGCTTTGCACGAACGCCTCTACTTTCAGAACCCGCGGCCGTTGTTCGAGCTGTACGATCTGCAAGAGGATCCTTTCCAGTTGGAGAATCTAGCGGGTAAGGCTAGGGTCGAAGCGATTGAGACGAAACTCCGGACGGAGATGGATAAATGGATGGTGAGGGAAAGCGATTTCTTGCCGCTACCCAGCCACATTCAGCAGCAAGTCAATCGTAGGTAATTAGTGTGATTAGATTACTGATACTAGTTTGTTCCACTATTGCTTTGATCGTGACTGGTTGCGCGAGGAAAGAGTCTTATTCCAGTCTACCAGAAGCGAACGTTTCAAAATCTCTCCTGCCAGCAAAGGGCAGACCCAATATCGTGATCATCCTGGCGGATGACCTTGGGGTGGGAAACATTCAGGCGCACTTTCCGGAAAACAAAATCGCTACGCCTTATTTGGATAGGTTTTCAGGCGAGTCGATGCGGTTTACGAATGCTCACAGCGGTTCTGCGGTTTGCACGCCTACGAGATATGGTTTGCTTACCGGGCGATATGCTTGGCGCACGCGATTGCAGGAATGGGTTTTAGGGTGCTACGAACCACCATTGATCTCTGCAGATCGACTTACGCTTCCAGGATTTCTGAGCGAAAACGGCTACGCAACCGCGTGCATTGGCAAATGGCATCTCGGCTGGAATTGGCAAGGTCCACAGCCAAGCGTTATGGATGAGAGAGCGAATATTCATCGAACAAAGCAATGGGACTACACGAAGCCTGTTCTCAATGGGCCAACGACCCGCGGGTTCGATTATTACTTTGGTACGGATGTCCCCAATCAGCCTCCGTTTACCTTTATCGAAAACGACCGAGTAGTGGAGCAGCCGACGTCAACATTTGTATACGTTCCTAACGATGGTAGATCTTTGCCTAGTCAGTTTGACGGTAACCCGATGGCGCCCGACTGGAAGTTCGACCAGATCCTGCCGGACATTACCCAAAGAGCCGTCGATTATATTCATGATCAAGCAAGGCAAGAAGAGCCGTTCTTTTTGTATTTTCCTATGACGTCGCCGCATACGCCGATCGTGCCGACTACCCGGTTTAAAGGCAAAAGCGGCATTTCACTCGTAGCGGACTTTGTCATGGAAACGGATTGGTCGGCGGGGCAGGTGATCCAGGCGCTAGAAGATGCGGGAATCGCGGAGGATACCTTAGTGATTTTTACGTCCGACAATGGACATCTCCCGACTGAATGGAACGAGCTTGTCGACGCGGGGCATTTTCCGAGTGGTCCCTATCGGGGTCGCAAGGCGGATATCTGGGAGGGAGGGCATCGAGTGCCCTTCATGATCCGCTGGCCTGGACGAATCGAGGCCGGGGCCGTGAGCGACGATATCCTCAGTTTAAACGATATCTTTGCGACCTGCTCGGAACTATTGGGCGTGAAACTGCCTCCTGATGCGGGCGAGGACAGTATCAGCTTTCTGTCTACGGTTTTAGGGGAGAGCGACCAGCCGCATCGGGATCATGTGGTGAGCCACTCCGTTGGAGGCGAATTCGCCTACACGGAAGGCCCTTGGAAAGTCGTTTTTAGAAATGAAACCACGAATCGAAATCAATCGCGTGGCAAACCGCGTATTGTCGAGCTGTACAATTTGCAAAGCGATATTGACGAATCTGACAATCGGTATGGGCAGGAGCCGGAGATTGCCGAGCGCTTGAGTGAAAACCTCAGAGCAGTCATTGCCCGCGGAACGAGCCGCGAGGGTCCGGACCAACCCAATGATGCGGAAGTGGTGTTGGATGTTACGCAACTGGTTCGCTGGGCTCCCAGTTTGGAAACGAGCGAGATATCTCGATGAGCGGGATAGATGAATATTCTCAAATAAGTATGAAAACACACATTATAAAGTCTTTCGTTCTGCTGACTCTCCTCTTTGCCCAATCGTTGCCAAGCCAAGCGCAGAATCGCGAAGACCCAATCTTCATTAGTGGCGTATATCCGCATTTGAGTACCTATGCCGACAATGGGGGACAATTAGAACGGCTCAACGAATGCGGTATCGGCGCGGTGGTGCCCTGGGCGGGTAAATTGTGGATGGTTAACTACGCCGCTCACGAACCCTTCGGCAGCGATCACAAACTCTACTCAATTGGCGAAGATCTGGAGATGACCATCCATCCGGAAAGCGTCGGTGGCACGCCGGCGGGTCGGATGATACACAAGGAATCAAAGCAACTGCTGATCGCTCACTACCTCATCGACGAAGCTGGCAAGGTGAGGGCGGTTTCTCCGGATGTCATGCCGGGACGAATCACGGCTTTTACCCGTCATCTGAAGGATCCTGAGAATTGGGTCTACGTCATCGACATGGAAGGGATGATCTACGAGCTGAACGTGTACTCGCTCGAGGTTCGAAAGCTGTTTCACAAATCCGTGCGAGGATGGCATGCTAAAGGGGCTTATGTGACCCAGGGGAAACTCGTCATCGCGAACAATGGAGAACATGTGGGAGGTTCGTTTCGCACAGGGATTTCAAAAGAGGAGGCCGACGCAATTCTGAAGCGGATCAAGGCGCGGAACAAGGATGAGCGTGGCGTGTTGGCGTCATGGGACGGCGAATACTGGGAAGTGGTCGAGCGGAAGCAGTATACGGATGTGATGGGTCCGGGCGGCCTCTTTGAGAATTCCAATGAGAATGATCCCGTTTGGTCGATTGGCTGGGACGATCGTGCGCTCCGGCTTAAACTTTTAGATGATGGTCAGTGGCTCACGTATTTACTGCCAAAGGCTTCCTTCAATAACGACGCTATCCATGGCTGGTATACCGAGTGACCGCGTATCCGTGAGGTGAGCGATGGTCAGCGGATGATGGATATGCATGGGATGTTTTTCAATTTTCCGCATTCGTTTAGTGCCAGTAACACGGGGGGACTCGCGCCGATTGGAAGCCATTTGCGCTACGTGCCAGACTTCTGCGACTGGAATGGCCGGCTGGTACTGGCGACCGATGAGACTTCGATTCAAGGAAATCCAAGGGCGGGCCAGCCACAGAGCAATCTTTGGTTTGGCACTATGAGTGACTTAAGGGATTGGGGTCCAGGATCTGGATACGGTGGACCGTGGATAAACGAGCCCGTTGCGGCGAATGTTCCGAGCCATCCGTTTCTGGTAAACGGATTCAAGGAACGGACCCTCCACTTGGTGGTGCATGATCAGGAGAATGTGGATGTCCAGGTTGAGGTTGATTACAACGGAACGGGTGATTGGGAAACTTATAGGGAAATCTCCGTTTCAGGATACGTACCGTTTGTTTTCCCGGAATCGTTTGATGCCCAGTGGGTGCGGCTGCGTCCCAGTCGTGACTGCATCGCATCGAGCTACTTTCACCAGTCGGATACCAACTACCGCGAATCCCGGAAATGGGCAGAACTGTTTTCAGGATTAGCTGATGTAGGGGAAGATGTGCTGAGCGGATCATCATTGTATGCCCTAAGGGAATCCAGGAATCTGGCAGTTTCGGATCTTAATGAGCACGTTGCCGAGTTTAGCAAAGAGCGTTTCAGTTTTGCACCCGGGAAGGATCTCAGCCCGGAAGTGAAGGGGCATCTTGATCGAGCCCCGAAGTTTTCGGTGGATGAGGCATCGGTGATCGTGGAATCCCATGGAGAACGTCTTCGGCTTCCGAAAGGGGATGCGGCCTACGACCAGCCCTTTTCGTTTGGCTGGCCACGGAGTTATCGCGAAGTCCAATCGGAACGTGAGCTTGCCAATATACACGGAACGTTTTACGAACTCCCGCTAGTGGTGAACGATAAGCCACCTTTATTTCAAAAGCTGCGACCGATCAGTAGCCATCGGAAGCAAATCGGGGACTTTGCTTCTTGGAATGGTTTGCTGGTAATGACCGGAGTGGGACGCACTGAAAAAGAAAGCAATCACGTCTACCGGGCGAAAGATGGTTCAGAAGCCCTTTGGTTTGGAGGAATCGACGATCTTTGGAAGCTAGGCAAGCCGGTCGGCATGGGTGGACCATGGAAGAATACAAACGTTCGAGTGGGTGAGCCTTCGGATCCCTATCTGATGACGGGTTACGACAAAAAGCGATTGGTCCTATCGGCTGACCAAGCGACCGAGGTCACCCTAGAGATAAACTTCGACCATCACGGCTACTACCCCTATCGAAAATGGAATTTGGATGCGAACCAAACCGTGGAATTCGAGTTTCCCAAAGGATTCAGCGCGCACTGGGCTCGGCTGATGACGGATAAAGACTGTACGGCGACTGCAACATTTGTTTACGAATAGATTGACTAAGTGAGTTATCCAACGAGTCGAAGAAGTAGGACCGGCTCTTGTGCCATGTTTCGTAGATAAATCGGGTTAGAATGAAGCTCCGTACCGCCGTAAAGCTAGATTTTTTGGTATACTTAATGAGAAACTGAGGGTTGTTGAAAATAGTATTCTGAGGATTCTCTCTGCTCTTTTTGTAGCCAAGATGTAGGTGCTCAGGAAGTAACAATAAACCCCATAAGACCTGTTGGCGTAGCCGTCCCCCCTCGGTGCAGCCCAGTCCCTGTTCTGGTATTTCAATGGGTTGATGCTATTCGTAACAGGGATCGCATTCGGCGAGCAGGGTTCCGCGTTCCTGAACGAGGTTTTTGCCTATATGATTCATCGAGCAAGAAGCAGAAGATGTCGCTTACTGGCAAAATACCTGTGCTACGCTTTGAAGCACTCTGCGGTTCTTGAGTTGTACTGATTCACTAATCTGAATCAGATATAATCAGATTTTGAATACCCTGCCAGTGATAGGCGGACGCGTCTTCGGATTTTCCTTCATAAACCGCTGAGCCTCCATGAGAAATTCTAGGTATTCCTCAGGGTTGAGAGGCTGGTTTTCCGCATTTGCTTTCAGTGCCGCAAAATCTTTTCGCCGTTCCGATGAATGAGCATCCTCAAGAAACTCTCTCTTTTCCTTTTCGCTGAGACTAGCCATAAGTTTTCTTCAGTGCCTCGAGTTGATCCACTTTATCGAAAAGCGTAAAGTACTCCTGCAGGATCCCCCAGTCAATGGCCTGGCCGCTTTTTTTGCGTGCGGATAAAAGAGATGCGATGTCGGCCTTTTCCTGGCTGACTCGACTCGGATCATTCACAAGGGCTTGAAGTTTGAGACCAATCAGATCTTCTGGCGGAAGCGTGTAAGTGTTAAAATCTCCACCGAGCGACTTGCGAACGCGCCTATCGAGCATACGTCTCGATATTTTTCGAAAGGCGATGAGGATGTCCACCTGTCCATAGGGCGCCAGATTCGAAACCCACTGGGTTACGTTTTCACTTTTATAGGTTTCTTTGTATGAGAATTTTTTGAGTATCTTCTCCGCTTTTGGCAGGTCGTCGATCAGCAAAAGAAAGTCCATGTCGATCGTCGCGCGCGTTACCTCCCAAAGTCCCAAAGCAAAGCCCCCAATGATGGCGTATTTTATTTCGCTCTCATCGAACTCCTTGAGCAAAGTCGATCGGACTAAATGGAAATCCATACCTGTGGTTTGAAGGCTATGTCGCATAATCTCTCCTCAGTAAAGCTCGCAATCTAGTCTCTTTTATTGCGACCGCTGGCTACCGTTTTTAAATAATCAGAGTGGATTTCAGTATTCCGAGATTGCCATTATACCATCGTACGCTCCTACCCGTTCATGGCAGGCAGATTTAGCCCCATCACAGTCGGAGGAGCCGGCCTTTGGGAAAGCAAGGCTGTTGCCAGATATGTTTTGGGGCTGGATTCTGAAACGAACAAACCCATTACGCTAACTGATCAGACCTTTTTCTACAAGGGTCGTTTTAGGGCCGACTTATGTTTGGGCGGTGATAGGGAAAATAGGAATGAAAATATCGACGAGAATATCCAACTCAATGTCCACAATCACAAGAATGGTAGTTTCATGTGTTCGTATTACATTGATAATGATAAGCAGTTCCGTAGGTTTTGATCGTTTATCAATCGTACAATGAGGATAGAAAAATGAAAAATCATGGCGCTTTAAGATCACTTGCCTTAGCCCTAATGGCGGTTAGTGCTAGCTCAAATATTCTAGCGGACCATCACGGAGGTGAAGACCGGCCAAATATACTGTTCATCATGACGGATCAGCATTTTGCGGATGCGATGAGCGGAGTGATGGGTGACGAACACATCAAGACCCCGAATCTCGATCGATTGGCCGCGAATGGGGTTCGTTTCGATCGGGCTTATGCGCCGAATCCGCTCTGCATTCCGGCTCGCAACTCGATCTTCACGGGCAACTATCCTTATGAAACGGGTCTGCAATCTAACTCTAAAGATCCATTGCCCGAGCACATGGTTCTGATGGGGAAGCTTTTCAAGGATGCCGGATATGACACGGGCTACTTTGGCAAATGGCATATTAACGTCAAAACGTCCGACCAGAAGCGTCACGGGTTCGATCAAATGGGGGTATTGAAGGGGAATGGCGCAGATCATCTAATTCCCGACCCAGCTATCGACTTCCTTAACCAAAAGCGGGATAAACCCTTCTTGCTAGTTACCTCGTTTACGGGACCGCACGATATCTGTGAAATGGTTCGCGGACAAAAGATCCCGGGAGGAAAGATCCCTCCCTTTCCCGATCCCGCAGATTGTCCACCGGCTCCGATAAACATCGCTCCTCCAATTGATGAAACGGACAGCATTGCCTTGATGCGTCGTAGTTATGAGGTGACTACTATGACACCGATTGTGCATTTCACTCCAGACAAATGGCGCCAAATGCGTTGGGGGTACTATCGGCTCATCGAACGTTCAGATCGGGAAATTGGTAAGGTCTTAACGGCTTTGGACGAGTCTGGGTTAGCGGAAAATACCCTGGTCATATTTACCGCTGATCATGGAGACTGTACTGGGGCTCATCAGTTTGCTCAGAAAACCGTCTTCTACGATGAAGCCGCTCGGATTCCTTTTATCGTGTCCATGCCAGGGACGGTGCCATCGGGTGTCACTAAGAAACTAGTCAATGCGGGTATTGATGTTTTTCCTACAATGCTAGATTTTGCCGGACTTGCGATTCCGAATTTCTTTAAGGGGCTATCGGTGAAGCCGGTTTGTGAAGACCCTGACCTGGCCCAGTGGCGGGACTATATCGTTATTTCCAACCACATGGTGCAGGGAGCTGTGCCGCCGGGAGAATCCGAAATTCCGCAGTGCAAGGGTCGTATGATTCGAACAGAGAATTTCAAATACTCCGTCTATGATATCGGACTACACCGGGAATCGCTCATCGATATGGTGAACGATCCCCACGAAATGTTTAATTTGTCTCGCAATGCCAAGTATCGGAACGTGCTCAACCAGCACCGGGACATTTTGCGGAAATTCGCGACTGAGAATGGCGATCAAGAAGCCCTCGAAATACTGGGGATGTGAGCCCATGCGGCAATGGAGGAGAGATCCTCTCTCATCCTAGTCTAGATGATGACACTGGCAGAGTCTCGTGCACTTTTCTGAAAGGGTCCGGTTGTTGCCAGGCGAAATGAGCCCGGCGACCTCGTCTTCTATGCTCAACCAATTCATATCATTGACCCTCGTCGATCCCCCCGTTTTAAATCAAACCAGATGAGAAAACACGAAGTTTTGCTAACAGGCCGGATTAAGGACATGCTGAAGGCCGAGACGGATCAGCTCTTCCATACTTATACCGTACATGCCTTGCACCTGAGCGAAGATCCCGACGCCCTGCTAGAGGAGGTTAAGGATCGCATCACCGCCATCGCTACGAACGGAGTGCTTGGAGCGAGTGGCGAATTCATGGCCCAGTTTCCTAAACTGCAAGCGGTGATCTGTTTCGGAGCGGGCATAGACAATGTAGATTTGGACTTCGCGAAGGCTCATGGTATCCAGGTATCCAACACTCCTGGTGTTTTAAATGACGATGTGGCGAATTTGGCGGTAGCCCTTATGCTCGGAATCTCTCGGGAAATCGTGGAAGCAGACCGCTACGTGCGCAAAGGGGATTGGGTAAAGAAAGGGAAGATGGGCTTGGGGAAGAGCATCCGCGGTAGGCAGGTGGGCATCCTTGGAATGGGAGGGATCGGTAGGGATCTCGCTGTGAAGCTAGAAGTATTTGGATGCAAGGTGGCTTACCATAATCGACGAGAGAATAAGAATGTTCCCTATCGCTATTATAATGAGCTATTGGAAATGGCTAGGGATTCTGAGTACTTGGTCGTGATTTGCCCGGCGACCGCAGAAACCAGTAATTTGGTAGATCGTGAGGTGATTGGGGCCTTGGGACCGGATGGAACCTTGATCAACATTGCCAGAGGATCGATTGTCGACGAGGAGGCCCTCGTCGAAGCCCTACGGGAGGGAAGACTGGGAGCATACGCTTCGGACGTATTCGCCAACGAGCCCCATGTGCCAGAGGCCCTTCTGGAAATGCCAAACGTAATTCTAGTTCCGCATATTGGTAGCGCAACGATGGATACTCGAAGAGCTATGGGCGAATTAATGCTGAGAAACTTGGAGCGGTTTTTTGCCGGGGAACCCCTAGAGACTCCGGTGCGTCTTTAGGAAAGTGTCGCCCTTGCGAAAAGGCAGACTGACTAGGTCTACTTTTTTAATGGGAGAATGGTAGGGCAACGACCTCCGGGCGTGTCGTGTCTTTATAATCCACCTATGCGGCACGCCCGGAGGTCGTTGCCCTACCGAAAATCAGCCATTTGATCATTCTATTTTGGAAGTGGTATTAGACGATTGGATTCTTCCAGCTTAATCCTGCAAATCGGGCGAAGTCTGAATCGCAACTATGAACTTCAGCTTGCTTCTCAACCGCCAGTGCTGCGATGTGCGCGTCAGTTGTCAGATTGCCTGCGGAGCCGAGGTCTTCTAGGAAATTGAAGAAGACGAACGGAAAGTTTTTGCCCGGTTCGAGGACAATGACAGAGGCTTGATCCAGCCAGCTTCGGACGCAAGCGGTTGCATCAATCGTTGGCATAGGTTTTTCCAGGATCCTAGGGTGGGTCATTAGGCGAATGAAACCATTCATTGCGATCCAAGGGAGTCCGATGGGTTCTGAGTTATTGATGCAATTTTCCCACCATTTCTTCGCCGCGATGTGTTGCGGATCCGCCGCGTTGTGGGCGTAGACGAGGAGGTTTATATCAGGAATTATCACCTAGGTTTGCGGTTTTGAGATGACCGCCTCTACTTCTAGTTCATCGACAATCTGGTTCAGCTTTGCCCGATCAATACCGGGGCGATACGGGGAATTATGAGCCTTCACTTTGTAGGGCCTTTTGGCCGGACTTCGTTTAATTCCCAAGCCGATTCGCAGGCTCTCATTTATGACCTGCTTCAAAGATTGTTGCCCCGAAGCCGTCTTTTGCCTTAGCCGCTCAGCCACATCCGCATCAATCGTAAGCGTAGTTCTCATAGAACTGCATCGTATGTGAGGATTTGTTGATGTCAAGACATCAAAATATAGCCGAAAATTGGCACCGTGGCATCAGAATAGATTTATCCGACAATCCCTCTTTCAATAGCCTTCGAGCAAGCCGCCTTTAGCAAAGAACTCAGGATGCTCGGTCGCAATGCGGGCCCGAAGTTCAGGGCGGTTTTTGATGACCCGACCCAGCCGCTTCACCTTCTCTGGATCCGAAAGGCCGCCGATTTCAGCATCGGCAGGCATGATCTGACTATTCCAGCCCGCCAGGTCGAGCGGTTTCACGCCGCTCAGTCCCACGCCGTTGTTGTAGGCGCTGGGGGTGAATTTCCCGACGATCTTAACATTCAGTTTCGGCTTGATCTGGTCCTCCCATCCGCCCGCCCAGAGGCAGGCATTGACGAGAAAGCGGCGAGCATCTTCGCTGAGCAAGTCTTCCGATGCTCCATAGGACGCGTAGACGACCCGGGCGTTCTTTTTCGTTCCTGATGGGGCGACATACGAATCCCGGCTCCAGCCGGCGTTTACGACCGGTTTTTCTGTATTCAGATCGTCACTCGCATGAAACGTATTGAGCACCTGCACGTCTAGCAGTGGCGTCGCGTCCGCAGGAGGCTGCGACTTGTAGGCGCCCGAGTAGGCGTGGATACTTTCGACTCCCATCAATATTGGATGAGCTGCGGCGGTGGCGTCGGGCGTTATGCGACAACCCATGACGTGGTTCGAGCCATAGTGCGACTGCCCCCGTTCCTTGTGCCAAGTGTTTCCAAAGATCTGCTCGCCCAGACCGCCAAAATAATCATCACCCGTATAGTTGAAGTTGAGCTTCTCCCATTTTCCTTTTTGTCCGTTGAATCCATGGGTTGAGGTCCGGACTCCTACCACGGGACCGCCTCGTTCGAAGTAGTCGACCAGAAAGTCGACCTGTCTATCTGGCAGATTCATGAATCGGGCGTAGAAAAACAGCAAATCGGCATCCTTGAGAGCTTCCATACCCGGCATATTGCGCCCTCCGCCTTTTATTGCCCCGTTCTCATCGAGACCAAAAATGACTGTGCAGCGAAAGCCGTGCCGCTTGGCCAGTATCTTCGCAAGGGCAGGGCAGGTCTCCTCCGAGCGGTACTCATGGTCGTTGGCAATAAAGACGATATGCTTCCCCTTACCGATTCCCCGGGTGCCCTCGTAGACGAGAGTCTCTGCTGCGACAGAGCAAATCAATAGGGTGATGGCGGAAACCGCCGCGAGTAAGGTTGTTATCTTCATACTGAACTTTTCTACTGCCTGAGAGTTGAACGAATTCAGAAATGAGCGAATTGATTTGTGGGCATTCGTCAAACTGGTTCGGTCCACCCGAACAGTATAGCAGATGATTCCCAAGTTCGGGTATAGGGTGTTTGCGGGATGCGTTGGTGAACAGACAAATTGGGAAATCGGTTCGATCTGTCCATCGCTCCCAGGTCATATTGATCCTTTTGTGGTATGTAGATTTGTCGACTCAACCATCGACTTATCGGGGTCTTAGACGAGACGACCTGCATTGTGCTTGTAGGACAGGTCGGTCTACCCATTGAAGCCTTGGCGTAGCTGGGCGTGTAGTTTTCCAGGAAAAGAGGTAACGATTGAAATATCTAAAGAGGTAGGGTAGGAATGTCTCCCAAGATGAGCTTAAATCGCCGACGTTTTCTTTCAACGACTCTAGCCGGAGGCGCGGCCGCCTCCGTATTGCCAGCTTCTTCCCTGGCCGATACGCATTCAGTGGAAAGCAACTATGCCAAGTTGGATGAAGTGATCGCCCAGCCTGGATTTAAGCGGGAATATTTCAAAGATCCTGTGGTGATCAAATCGGTGGAGCTTCTCCGAAGTGGGAGGTCCTTCATCTGTCGCGTTCGTTCCAAAGATGGAGCTGAGGGAATGGCCGAGTCTCACAACACCATGAGTGTATTGTATTCCATATTCCTGAATCGCGTGCGGAACGTGTTTGTCGGGCAGGATGCGAGGCGTCTGGACGAGCTGTTGGACAAGGCGCTCGAATTCTCATTCAACTACCGCTTTGGCGGAGTAGGAATCGGGATCCCTCTCGCGACGATGGAATTCGCGATTCTAGACATGATGGGTAAGGTTGCCGGCAAATCGGTTGGCGAGCTCGTAGGCGAGATTCATAACACTCATATTCCAGTCTACCAAGCGACCGAATGGCGTGAGAAGTCCGTTGATGAGTCGGTGTCTTTGATCAAGCAAGCGGTGGAAAAAAGCCAAGCCCAGGCCGTGAAAATAAAGGTAGGCGCTTTGATGTTTATGACGAAGGATCTGGACGCTCGAGGGCCAGCAGGCCGGACCGAGCAAATTATTCCTAAGATCCGTGAAGCCTTTGGTGATGGGATGACTCTCTATTCTGACGCCAACGGTTACTATCGCGATGCAGATGAAGCCATTCGCGTAGGGAAGCTGTTACAGGAATACAACTACGCCTATTTTGAGGAACCGGTGTTCTTCGATTGGCTCGACGGTACAAAGAAAGTGGCGGATGCCCTGGATATTCCCATTGCGGGAGGGGAGCAGCAGCACAGCATCTATGGATTCCGCTGGCTGTTGGCTAATGAAGGAATCGACGTGGTTCAGCCGGACCATTTTTATTTTGGAGGTATTATTCGATCGTTGAAGGTCGCTCGAATGGGGCACGTCATGGGAAAAAAGTGCATTCCGCATTTGTCGGGCGGCCTGGGCTATCTATATATGCTTCATTTGGTTTCCGCCATGCCTAATCGTGGCGCCCATATCGAATTTAAGGGGTACGAACGCATTCCCATTGAGTGCTCGACCTCCTCGCTTCGTCTGAAGAATGGGATGATAAAGGTTCCGACGGGACCAGGCCTTGGCATCGAGATCGACCCAGACTATGTCAAACGCTACGAAGCGATCAGCGAGGGGTAGGAGTTGAATATAAACTCATTGGGTTTGATTCTCCCAAGCTCCTGACGGGCGAAGCTTTTGAAATCAATACCTCATGCGAGTTCCTTAAGAAGCTTCTTGTCGAACGTTCTCAACTCAAGAGCCTCGAGTCGAGCAGTCCCAACAATCAAATAGTCGGCAAATTCAGCTCTCCCTTTTCGATACAGCTTGATCGTCGCACGCAAGCGACTGGGATCATCAAAGCAAAATGCCGAATCCTCCAAGAGTTGCTCAAGGATTTGGGCCCAGGCATCCCGATCAAATCCATAGAGGGCTTGGAGGACCCATGAGGTTTCCAACAAGACTAGATCGAGAATCCTTATCGACCGTTCTTCCCTAATTTCATTTGCCAATTCGGAGGCCACTATGGCGCATTGTTCTTCATCGTCCTGGACGATGTGGCGAACAAGGTAATTGGTATCGAACGCTATCATTTCCCGGGATGAAGCGATCCGTGTTTACGGCTCATCGCCTCCCGGATTCCTTCATCCATTTCTTCGCTGGTGACCGTTTTCTGCTTCCTTCTGAGGAATGGCTGGCCGCAACCTGCGGAAGAACCTGGGGCCCGCTTTTTGCGCACTGAAATCCGGTCTGGCTTGTCCAGCGTGAATTCCAGCCGGTCGCCATTCCGTATAGCCAATTTTGTCCGAAGCTGTTTCGGAAGGGTTATTTGGCCCTTAGAAGTGACTTTTGCCTGTAAAGTCTTCATTCCTTACAAATCGTACAATTTTGTAGAAAATCAATCGAAATCGTATCGACGCGTGTTTTAGAATCATCCCGGTTTTTGGAGACTGTGGTTGGGCGACAATCTTACGGTTCGCTGCGTATGAAGATGAAACCCACGGTGATGTAGCTCACGCGCTCCCAATATGACACTCACTGATCCCGGAGGAAGATAAGTTGTCGCCTCAGCCCATCGTCCCGCTGAGCGGGATCAGGATCTTCGACGAGACGACCTACATTGTGAATTTGTCGGACAGGTCGGCATTTCTAACCCGTCATCACCCTACCTATTTGCCCTGTCGAGTGGTGGGGGAACTTTTTCATTTTCCTTTAGCAAGGTTTTGTCCGCCAGAACGTCTCAATCACCGAGAGGGTCTCTCGAATGAATGAGGATGAAGGATTTTTCGAAAGTAAACGTTGGCCGGCGGTGGTTTTTGCGGCATTTTCTTTGAGATAGGTGATCGAGCGTATGTCTTCAGTGAGCTTCATATGAGCAGATTGACTATCTTACGATATACAGTCCGATAATTTGGTCAAGGGGAATGGTCGACGGATTCTAGCAAATCTGTTTTATGAAACAGCCGAGAGAGGGGATTCAAAATGGTCACAACATGATCCCATGTCATCTTTTACACTCCTTTATTGCACCTTTTGGGAACAGGCACAGGTTCCAAGTCTGCTTCACTCCGGTTCGCTGTCCTCCTGTAGGTGCCGAGGGAAGTCCATCGCGCCATGGAGGATCCTCACAATTTGGAGGACTGAGTTCTCTATCCGGAAGAGGATGACGTGCTTTGCGTGGGCTGCGATTTGGCAATCGGGAAATAGGTCATCGCGCCGGCGCCAACGTTGCGGATCTGCAAGGATTTCTTCGAGCTTCTGCCAAAGCGCATCAAGGTAGTGCTGTTCCTGTTCCGCGCCCCACCTTTCCAAGGTGTAACTGCGGATCGATTGAAGATCTGAAATGGCCGCCTTCGTGAAGTCCAGCGTCATCCCTTGCCTCGCGCCAAGGCCTCGAACTCCTCTTTGCTGCTGACTCGCTGGGTTTCTCCCGCCTCTAATTGAGCGAAGCCGATGGCTACCTCTCGTTTCAGCCACTCGTTCTCGGCCTCCTGCTTTAGTGACAAGCGAAGCGCCTCCCGGATGACCTCGCTGGCGTTGTTGTAGAGGCCTGAAGCCACTTTTTCCCTGACGGCCCGGTCCAGTTCTGGAGTGAGAGACACATGCATTCTCTTAATGAATTGCACATACAAACTTTGTCAATCCTTGAATCCGCTAGGGTGGGCACACCTGGATGGGGACCATAAAGGATAGGGTAACTATTAAAACCTTTGTTTGGCTCCATTCAAGGGCGTTGAGGGGTTAGGTCGATTCGGGTCGGAACATTTGAATGGGCTTCAGTTTGTCAAACGAATGATTGTCTAATCCTACCAAAATGCTAGAGGTGTTCATCGATGCCGGATTCGATTGAAAATGGATCAAGTTGCTGGAGCTTGAGAGATTCGCCTCTTCTGGGATCGTTTTTCGAGCTCTTTGAGCATCACCCCACGGCCTACTTTCATGCGAAGGACCGCGACCATCGTTATGTCTATGTCAACCAACTGGTTCTCAGGCATGTATTCGGTTTGGATTCGCTGGACCAAATCGTGGGGAAGACCGATCTCGATTTTCAGCCGCCGACTTTGGCGAAGGCCTACCATGCCGAGGATCGGAGAGTCATGGATGGAGCGCGGACTATCCCCAACGAGGTTTGGCTCGTGCCCCGCACGTGGACGGCTTCCCCAAGTGGTACGTTTCCACGAAAACGCCGCTGCGCGATGAGGACGACCGGATCTTAGGTACGATGGGGGTCATGTATCCGGTGGATTCGCCGGCGGATCGAGAAGCTTATTTTCATGAGCTGGCGCCGGTCGTGGCCCACATTGAGGAGAACTTTCGGTCTGATCTCTCCATGGAGGCGATGGCTGAAATGGCTCGCCTTTCCCGGACCCAATTCAATTTCCGTTTTCGCCAGCTTTTGCGCATGTCGCCGAGCGAGTATTTGCTCAAGTTGCCGGTTGAGATTTCGCAAAAGCTATTGAATACTACGCAGAAGAGCATTGCCGAAATCGCGGTTGAAGCGGGTTTTTACGACCAGAGCCACTTCACGAAACGCTTCAGGAAAGTCACAGGAGTGACCCCTTTAGCTTTTCGAAAGCAATCTTGCTAAACCGTCAAATCATACAAAAAATTCTGTTTACGATACAAGACGCCGATTGAGGTCTAATATACACTGCACACTTTTTGATGAATTCTCGAACCTTGATAATCCTTTTCTGCGGCGCCCTAACGACCGTTGCGTTGAAGTCTCCGGGCGACACATTGTCGTTCAACGAAGATATTCGTCCAATTCTTTCTGATCGGTGCTTCAAGTGTCATGGTCCGGACGCAGACAACCAGAAATCGGAGTTTCGTTTAGACACACGGGAGCATGCGATTGCTGATTTGGGGGACGACTTTTTTGGAATTGTCCCGGGTGATATTGAGGCAAGCGATCTGCATTGGCGTATTTGGGACGAGGAAGACGAAGACAGAATGCCGCCGCCCGACTCGAACTTGTCGCTGACCGACGAGGAGAAAAAACTTCTGGACCGCTGGATCGCTGAAGGTGCCACCTATGATACTCATTGGTCCTTTAATCCGTTGCCGAAAAGCGTGGAGGTTCCCGACTCGGAATCCAATTGGGCTCGCAACGACATTGACCGTTTTATTGAGCTAGGCTTTGCGGAAGAGGCGGTGGTTCCGGCAGAGGAAATCTCACGTGAGAAATGGCTGCGTCGGGTGAGTTTTGATCTGACTGGCTTGCCACCTACGATTGAGGAGATCGAAGGCTTTTTGGCAGACAATTCAGAAAACGCATACGAGACTGTGGTGGATCGACTGCTCGATTCCGATGCCTACGCTGAACGCATGACCAGTGAATGGCTAGATGTAGCACGGTATTCAGATTCCAATGGCTACCAGCGCGATCACGAGAGACGCGTTTGGCCTTGGCGTGATTGGGTGATAGATGCGTTTCGCAAAAACATGTCCTATGACCAGTTTGTCACGACTCAATTGGCAGGAGACCTTTTCCCCGATGCGACTCAGGATGACATTCTCGCGACGGCCTTTAACCGTTTGCATGGCCACCTTATGGAGGGAGGCATCGTTCTGGAGGAGTACAGGGTTGAATATGTGGCGGATCGAACCCAGACTTTTGGTTCAGCATTTCTCGGATTGACGATGGAGTGTGCCCGTTGCCACGACCACAAGTACGATCCGCTGCCCACAAAGGACTACTATTCCCTCAGCTCGTTTTTTGCAAATATTGAAGAATCCGGTCTCATTGCCTATTTCTCGGACGCGGTTCCGACACCTGCTCTGTCGCTATCGAATGAGGAAGCAAATAAGGCCTTAGCAGAGGCTGAGGAAAAGATAGATGCCCTTTCCGGGGAATTAGTGTCGGTTAACACATCGGCCGAGGCTAAGGCCGCGTTTGAGAAGTGGATGGAAACGCGGCCCAAACTCGACTGGCCAGGACGGGTGGCATGGATCTCCTTTGACGATCGCGATGGGGAGAGCATTGCGAATGCCTCGGCTCCCGATGTGCCTGCTAAGACAACAGAGCTCAACGTCCTTGTTCCTGGCGTAAGCGGTAAGGCAATACAATTTACCGGTGACGATACGATGGAGGTTTTCGATGTGGGCCACTTTCCGCGCGAGCATCCCTTTTCGGCTTCGGTTTGGGTCCGTCCGAATCAGCATGCCCCTCGTGAAAGCCTTTTCAGCCGAGGAGGTGGAGCCGACGATGCGGCGAGTATGGGGTACGAATTCATGCTGATGGACGGTAAACCGACCGCGTCGCTGATTCATTTTTGGCCCGGCAACGCGATGCGTGTACAAGCGACGGAAACCGTGCCAGTCGGCGAGTGGTCTCATCTGGTAGTGACCTATGATGGTTCCAGCAAGGCATCCGGAGTGAAGGTTTTTTTGAATGGGGAACCGATGGAATTAGAGGTGATCAAAGATCATCTTACGAAAACAATTACAGATTGGCACACTCCAAACGGGGTACGGGTTCGTGAGCATCTAGTGTTGGGCGAACGCTACCGGGATCGCGGTTTCGTGAAAGGGCAAATGGACGAGTTCCAGATGTTCGACCGGGAAATCTCTGGACTCGAAGCGCGGCTGCTTCACAAGATGACTCCAATGTCTCCACTTTTTGACACGGTGGAAGATGTGGCAGTGGGGAGTGGGAACGAGGAACTTTACGATCACTTTCTGGCCACCGCCTATCTTCCGTCCATGCGTCTGAGATCGGAGTTGCAGGCAGCGCGTTACGACTGGAATAGTACGATGGACGGACTGACTGAGATCAGCGTAATGCGGGAAACGAAAAAACCACGTCCGGCTTATGTGCTGACCCGAGGTGCCTACGATTCCAGAGGGGAGGAGGTTAAAGCAAATACCCCGTCGGCGCTCCCTCCGTTTCCGGACGACCAGCCGCGCAATCGTTTGGGTCTGGCTCGCTGGCTAACGGACCCCGATCACCCATTGACGGCCCGCGTGGCGGTAAACCGGTATTGGCAGATGATCTTTGGAGCAGGGCTGGTGCGAACTCCAGAGGACTTTGGTCTGCAGGGAAGTAACCCGACTCACCCCGAGTTGCTCGATTGGCTGGCGCGAGACTTTGTCGATAATGGTTGGGACTTGCATCACTTTATGCGAGGGATCGTGCTTTCTGCGACTTATCGCCAAAGCACCTTCGGCGACGCGGCGAGCGTTGCTAAAGATCCAGAAAACCTTACCTATTGTCGCAGCAACCCCAATCGTCTGGAAGCCGAAATGATTCGAGACAACGCTCTCGCGGTGAGCGGATTGCTGGTTGACAAAATTGGCGGTCCCCCAGTCAAGCCATATGAGGTAGCGGTATCGTTTAAGCCGATGGAGCCAGATGCCGATGAGGGCCTGTATCGAAGAAGCTTGTACACGCTTTGGAAGCGAAATGCGCCGGCGCCAATGATGGTGACTTTCGATGCCCCTAAGCGCGATGTATGCAGTCTGAAGCGCGAGCCAACATCTTCGCCACTTCAGCCGTTGGTGATTTTGAATGGACCCCAGTTCGTAGAAGCGGCTCGTGTCCTGGGAGATAGACTATTGGCTAAGCACAGGGGGGATCGAGCCGCAGTTATCGAAGAAGCGTACTATCTTCTCACCAGCCGGCAACCGGAGTCCCGGGAAGTGGAGATTCTCTCGAACCTCTACACCGCCCAGCGCGAAGAATTCGACGCCAACCCGGCCGATGCCAATGCGCTCTTGGAAGTTGGGAACTCACCTGTTTCGCTTTATGAAAACCCAAGAGAGCATGCGGCGGCCACGGTCGTGATAAATGCGATTATGAACATCAATGAATCTCTGATAAAACGATGAAAAATCCACTCTGTACCGGTTTCGAAAATCCACTTGGCCTGACGAGGCGGTCGTTCCTGAATCAATTCGGGATGGGACTAGGAGGACTCGCTCTGGGCAGCCTGATGAATCCCCTGCAAGGACGTTCCAATGAAGGTCCGGCCTTGGCGGGCACTCACTTCCCCGCGAAAGCAAAACGCGTCATCTATCTATTTCAATCCGGGGGACCTTCCCAGATGGACTTGTTCGACTATAAACCGCGGCTGAATGCGGAGCATGGACAGGAGTTGCCGGATTCCGTTCGCCGGGGTCAACGACTGACTGGCATGTCCACGAGCCAGGCCAGTTTTCCGTTAGCAGGTTCTCCATTTGAGTTTAAGCAACATGGGGAAAGTGGAGCCTGGTTTAGCGAGACTTTGCCTCATATGGCATCCATAGCGGACAAATTGTGCTTCGTTAAGTCGATGTACACAGAGGCGATCAACCACGGTCCTGCCGTGACTATGATGATGTCTGGTTCGCAGATACCGGGTCGCCCGACCGCCGGCTCATGGTTGTCTTATGGCTTGGGGAGCGAGAATAAGGATCTCCCTTCGTATGTGGTTCTCACACCTAAAGTAGCGAAAGGACAGCCACTGACCTCCCGGTATTGGGGAAGTGGATTCCTTCCAAGCCGTCATGACGGCGTTCGATTTCGGCCAGACAAAGATGCCGTATTGTACCTAAACAATCCTGACGGTGTTAGCCGTTCCAGTCGTAGTAAGACCATTGATCACTTGAAGGAATTGCACGAGTACCAAGTGAGTCAGCAGAGTGATCCCGTTTTAGAAGGCCAGATTGAGCAGTACGAAATGGCTTTTCGAATGCAGGCTTCGGTGCCTGAGGTGTCTGATATTAGCGGCGAGTCCAAAGCAACGCTGGATCTCTATGGCGAAGGCGTAACCGAGCCGGGTACCTACGCCGCCAATTGCCTCATGGCTCGAAGACTCGCGGAACGCGGGGTGCCGTTTGTCCAGGTTTTCCATACCGGATGGGATGCCCACGGGAATTGTCCCGGCAATGTGAGAGACAATTCAAAAAAGACCGACCAAGCTTCGGTGGCATTGGTCAAGGACTTGGAATCTCGCGGTCTTTTGGAAGACACGCTTGTTATTTGGGGAGGTGAATTTGGGCGCACCAACTATTGCCAAGGCAAGATGACTAAAACGAATTTTGGTAGGGATCATCACCCTCGTTGCTTTACTACGTGGATGGCCGGCGGGGGTGTGAATGCGGGCTACAGCCATGGCGTCACTGATGAATATGGATACAATCTCGAGCAGGACGGAGTGCATGTGCATGACTTTCACGCTACTCTGATGCATCTTCTCGGGATCGACCACGAACGCCTCACCTATAAGTACCAAGGCCGCTACTTCCGATTGACCGACGTGCACGGGTATGTGGTGAAGGAACTTATTGCCTAGTTGGTAGCGTTCTAGCTGAATCAGGTAGCGGGCGATCTCCGCGCACCCACAACACAGACACTCAAAATCGGCACTCGGAGATTGCCTACTTGTTGCTACCTTGAAGTTTCGAGGGTGCCGAAAAAGTTGCTCACTCGCTTTAGCGTGAGTTTTAGTGAAGGATTGGTTCACGCTGAAGCGAGTGAGCTACCTGATTTAGGCATTGGGATTTTGTTCCACTTGGGTCCGGCACTCAGAAGCTTGTTCGGCTCTGGTAGTGAGGGTCGGTCTTGTTCGTAACCTTAGCGGAGGACCGGGCCGCTCCTCCCTACCTTTATGCGGTATTGCCGGAGTCTTATTTAACGCCGCGGCGCAGCGCGAGAGCTGGCCCTACGCGAGGGAGATTGTCCTGGCGAATTATTTGTCCAATCTCTCGGTGAATACAGTTTTGCAGAGCGAATACGCTTGAGCGTTGGTGTGGTGAGGAGCGAAGGGGTCGCTTTAGGAGACTTCTTTCTGCTCGGCTTTTTGCGTCAGTGAGGTTCCAATGGCGCTTCTATGACCCCAAATGAAATCGTTATCACCGTACTTAGCTGCGTGTTCTTTATGGGTTTGGTTGCTTGGATTTCGTATCTCAAGACCCGCGGAGAAGTAGGAACGCGTGATGGGTACTTCCTTGCAGGCCGAGGGCTGGGGGCGGTTTTTATTGCCGGTTCGATGCTTCTGACAAATCTATCGGCCGAACAGCTCATCGGTTTGAACGGTTCGGCCTACGGTTTTAATCTGAGCAGTATGGGCTGGGAGGTTACCGCAGCGGTGGCGACCATTGCGATGGCCCTGGTCTTCCTGCCTCGGTACCTTTCCGGGGCTTTTAGTACGCTGCCTCAGTTTTTGAACGACCGGTTCGATGGGAGTGTTCGAAGGATGTCGGTCATTTTGTTTATGGTGGGTTATGGGCTCATCACGATCCCTTCGATTTTGTATGCCGGTTCCATCGCGGTGTTGCGGTTGTTCGACATACCGGGACTTTTCGATATCAGCTACAGCCAGAGTCTGGTGCTGGTGATCCTCCTAATTGGTTGTGTTGGTGCGGTATACGCTGTTTTTGGAGGACTGAAAGCAGTGGCGGTTTCGGATACACTCAATGGGGTGGGGTTGTTGATTGTCGGGATCGCCGTGCCGATTCTAGGATTGTCCGCGCTGGGAAAAGGAAGTGTCGCGGAAGGATTTGCTATAATCACTACCAGCGAGACCCATAAGTTAAACGCGATTGGAGGTCCTCAAGATCCCACTCCCTTTGGGACCCTGTTCACCGGAATGGTATTAGCCAACTTGTTCTACTGGTGTACCAACCAATACGTTATCCAGCGGACCTTGGGAGCGAAGAATTTGGCAGAGGGGCAGAAGGGGGTTCTGTTTTCCGGTTTCTTCAAAGTACTCGTGCCTTTCATGATGATGATCCCAGGCGTGATTGCGTTTCATCTCTATGGCCCCGGATTGAAGTCCATCGACCTTGCCTATCCTCAGCTGGTCCGGGACGTGATGCCTGTCTACGCAACGGGTTTCTTCCTGGCCGTTTTGCTGGGAGCGGTATTCAGTTCGTTTAACTCTTTGCTCAATAGCGCAGCGACGCTCTTTTGCTTGGATGTCTACGCTCCTATGAAAAAAGGAGAGGTGAACGATGCCCAGATGCTACGGGTTGCAAAGATCGCGAGTGTCGTTATTGCGTTGTTCTCGTTTATCGTTGCTCCCTTGCTGCAATTCGCTCCGGACGGGCTCTTTCAGATAATACGGATATTCACGGGTTTCTACAATATTCCAGTTATCGCGGTAGTCTTGGTCGGTCTCTTTACCAAGCGAGTGCCTGCTCTCGGCGCGAAGATTGCGATTGTGTTTCATGTCATCGCCTACGGTCTCTTCCAATTCGCATTGAAAGAGTACGTATCCATTCACTTTCTACATCTGTATATGGTCCTGTTTCTGATTGAAGTAGGGATTATGCTGGGGGTGGGATACCTGCGTCCTCAACCGGTGCCCTGGAAGTATCATCTGGATAATCTCGTGGACATGACACCTTGGCGGTACGGTATTCCCTGTGCGGCAACTTTGTTTTCCTGTGTAGTGGCCACCTATCTTCTGTTTTCCGAAGTAGGGTTGGTTGATGGGGTCACTCCATTGTTCTGGATACTGATAGGATTGCTGGCAGGGATTAATGGAGGTCTTTGGTATTGGTACAGTCAAAGGAAGACCTCGACCCTGCCGATCATCGGATCCAATCAGCACTAGTGCCTGGCAAGGCTTTGAACCACTTTCATGGATAAGGAAAATAGCGAAACGAAGAACACCCGGCTCATGTCGCTCGACGCCCTTCGAGGATTCGACATGTTTTGGATTATCGGAGGAGCAGGCGCGGTTTCTTCTTTGGTCGCTCTCATGGGGTTTCCAGATGCTTTTGTGGAAGGCGTAGCTAAGCAGTTTACCCATGTCGAGTGGGAAGGTTTCCATTTTTTCGATTTAATATTCCCATTGTTTGTTTTTATTTCTGGAGTTACCGTTCCGTACTCGGTCTTGTCCCAGAAAGAGAGGGGAGTCAGTGTTACGACGCTGCAGATTCGAATTATACGACGATCGGCGATAATCGTACTAATCGGGCTGAGTTTTAGCGTATTCAAATTCCAATGGGAATCGTTAAGGCTCTATCAGGTTCTCTGGATGATAGGGATGAGTTACTTGATTGGGACGAGTATCACCCTGCATGTGGAAAGCTGGAAAGCTAGATTGGGTATCTTTTTCTCTGTGTTGCTGACCTACCATTTAGCGGTCTATTATCTGCCTTATCCGGGTAAGGGGATTGTGATTACACCTGAGAACAATCTAGCGGCCTGGCTAGATCGAAATTTCATCAAGACGAATTTATATCGGGAGGTCTACGACCCAGAAGGCACGATCCGAGTCCTGACGGGCGGGATGCTCGGGATGCTGGGAGCTATGGTGGGGCAGCGTATCAAGTACTATGGCAAAGCGCAGATCCGGTGTAGTCTTGAAATGGCGGTTGGCGGAATCGTGTGTTTACTTCTCGGTTGGTGCTGGAGCTTTTCGTTTCCTATCATCAAAGACCTTTGGTCTCCTTCTTTTGTACTCTGGGCGGCGGGATGGTCTTTTTTGCTCTTGGCATTGTTTTACACGACTATCGACGTGTGGGGACACAAGTGGCTGGGCTGGTTTTTCGTCCCAATTGGCATGAACGCGATAACCATATACGCGGGACAAGTGTATCTTCAAACAAGTTACTCGAGGGACTTCTTTTTCAAGGGCTTGGCTAGCCACTTTGAAAGTGCTGCGGCACAGGGGTTCATTCTTCACGGTGGGCTGCTTCTCATTCACTGGCTATTGCTTTACGGGCTCTACCAGAAGAAGATATTTATACGGGTTTAAGAGAGTGTCCCATAAATCCAATTTCTTCGTTCTTTGGTCCTGTTTGAGTCCAAAATTCGTTTCTTCGTATCCCAATACCCTCCGGGTATTACTCAACTCAAAAGCCAAATTTTGGTTCTCGAATATAACAACAAGACCTCGAAAGCGACCTATTGGACACTCTCTAAGAGACGCTCGATTTTGAATTGGGTTGTCGCCTCGACGAGACGACCTACATTGGGGTTGTAGGACGGGGTCGGTCTACCCATCGAAGCCTTGGCGTAGTTGGGCTGACCCGTCAGCTGTCCTACAAGGCGTCTCTCCCTCGGATTCGGTCGGACATTTGTCTGCGCCAGGCTTCGTATTGTTTTTTTAGTGACGCTACTTTCTCAGGCTGGCTGTAGCTAAGATTGTTGGTTTCACCGGGATCTTCTCGAAGATTGTAGAGCTGCAGTCCCTTTTGGATAGGGATGTTCCTGAACTCCGGTTTCACCAATCCCTTGTCATCAAGCTGATAGGCTTGATAGGTCTTCGCTTCCTCTCGATAGACGAGTTTCCAGTCTCCTTGTCGTGCGACCCAGTTTTTCTGTGTTTCGCCAGAGTCCCAGAATAGCGTCTCGTTATCGTGTAGTTGATCTACAGATCCAGAAATCAGCGGCATTAGACTTTTACCATCCAGTGGTTTGCTTGGGGCGATCCCCGATATTTCTGAAAGGCTGGCGAATATATCACGATGAGTTACGGTAGCGTCAACGCGACGGCCTCCCGGTATCTGGTCGGGCCATGACATGACCATGGGCACTTTGATTCCGCCGTCCATGAGGCAATATTTGTACGCGTTCAAGTTGCCATTATTGGCGTATGACTGGTCGGAGCCTCCATTGTCGACGGTGAATATCACGATCGTATTTTGAGCCAATCCGTCCTCCTTCAAAGTCTGCAAGATCTCGCCGATCACTGTATCCATCAATTCAAGATGTCCCAAGTAGATTTTACGGCCATAGGCGTCTGGCACGACAAGGTGACAGGTGTCGCTATACCAGGCATTGTGATCAGGCTGTGCTATCGGGTCCCAATGAGGGTACTCCCAAACAGGGGCGTTTCGATCAAAGGCTCGCTCGGGGACACCGTACTTTGTGGCGAGAAGCTTCGGTAGCCGGTAGAGCGGGGTGTGGACGGCATTGAATTCGAGCTGCAGGTAAAAGGGCTTCTCGCTTTTCGTTTTAATGAACTGGATAGACTCGTGACCAAAAACTTCGGTTGTGGTAGTGTCTTCGAAGGACTGTTTCTGATCCTTGTTTCGGGTGAGGGGTCCGATACCGATCTTTCGGCTGGCGATGGCGATGCTTCCCTTGGATTTCCGTTCGTAGGCATCCACATCCTTTTGGCTGAGCAGATTGAAATCCCAGGAGTGTTGCTCGAAGCCGAGATAGCCTTCGAATCCGTGCGTCATCGGGTGTTCCTTGGGGCCAAAATTGAGATGGGTCTTGCCCACCTTCATCGTACGGTACCCCGCTTCTTGCATCATTTCAGCAATGGTGCTCTCGGAAGTCGGCAGGCCACCATCCCCATAGTAGTAGGCTCCCCAGCGCTGCTGGTACCGTCCTGTGGAAATAGCCAAGCGAGAGTTACTGCAAATAGGAGATGAGGCGTAGGCGTTTTTGAAAATGACGCCAGACTTAGCCAGTTTATCCAAATGCGGTGTCCTTACTCCATCAGCAACCACGTCATGGAATCCCACATCTGCATAGCCGAGGTCGTCCGCCACGATTACGATTACGTTTGGCTTCGAGGAGTTCGCAATTGGCGAATTTCCCTGGGCACTTGCGCAATGAGCGAAGCCCAAGCAAAAACAGAGTACTAATAGGTTCTTTTTCATTATGAACCTACTATCCTTGTTTATGTGGGAACGTCTGCAAGCCTAAGCACAACACGCACACTTTGGAAAAAGAGGAGAAGGGGTCCTTTGTGCAGTGATCAAACGTGTATCGCCAGTACGAGTGATGTTTCTGGGAGTCTCCCGCTTCCCCTGCAATTTTCTTGAGCCGCTTTGCGATAATGAGAGAGAAGGAATCCTGCTAAAATGCCCAAAGGTGGCTCTCGGTTCGAATGTACAGATGACTGTCCATGACTGCTGGGCTGGCCACAATCGGTTCTTCCATGTTTATGGATGAAAGTATCTCAAGCTCGTCGGAGGCTTTGATGATGGTGATCGTTCCGGGTTCCGATGCGATAAGGATTTTGTCGTCTATACCGATCGGGGATGCGTAGTATTCGCCGTACGCTCCGAGGCGTCCTCGTTCGAAATACGGTACGCCTGTTTTAGGGTCGAGGCATGAAACGGTGCCTCCCTTTTTTACGAGGTAGAGCCGGTTTTTGTATAGTAGCGGTGAGGAAACGTATGGAAGGTTTTTTCGGATTTCCCATCGCACATGCGTTTCTGTGATATCGCCTTTCCCTCCGGCTTCTATCGCGACAAATACATTTCTACCGGGAGTATCAGAAGGGTCGGCTTCTTCGAAGCGAGGAGCGAATTCTTCGAATTCGAGATAGCCGGAATGATTCACATCAGTGAAATTAAAGGCATCGCGAAGTCGACTTGGTGGAAGCTCTTCTCGCGCTATTTTTCTGTCCTTGTTCGAATCGAATCGAGCGTAGAACGCTTCAGGATTGGATGCTTGTTCAGCGGTTATGTTGTCTTCTTCTGTGAAGAGCGATTTTATCGCAGAGCTTCCACTCACATTGCCTGTCGTCCAGGCGCCAAAATAGACAGCCGATTCATCTGCGGTCGGGGAAGGGCAGATGAAAATAGGAAGATTGTTAACCTGCCATAGTGGGCTTCCGTCCGAAAGATCGTAGGATGCCAGCTGGGCTGTGCCAGCCTGTAGGACTTCGGTTTTGCCGCTATGCTTCCAGACGAAGGGGGAAGCGTAGCTGACGATGGTTCCTGGCCGTTCCGCGTGCCAGAGTTCTTCACCGCTTTAAATATCCAGGCAAAGCAATCCAGGCCTTACCCCTCCGTCGCAATTTATTAGGAGCTTTCCATCCACCAAGACCGGCGACGCTCCATAGCCGAATTCAAAGTCATTTCCATGCGGTATAAATTGTTTTTCCCAGATCTGCTTACCTTCAAAATCGGTAACGACCAATCCAAAGTCACCAAAAAGGAATACTATGCGTGTTCCGTCAGTGCAGGGAGTCGATACGGAAGGTGCGCTCGCTGCGTGTGCGTATCGCTGAAGAGATCTGAGTGGACGGGATTTGGTCCATAGAACCTTGCCGTCCGAGGGCCGCATCCCTATCATTTGGAGCTCCATTGCTTCGGAGTCAAAGGCGGTTAGAAATATCCGGTCTCCCCAGATACAGGGCGACGAATGACCAAGTGGCAGCTCGGTTTTCCAGAGTTCGTTTTGGTTGGGTCCAAAGTTTTCGGGTAAGGATTGACCGTTTGCTACAGACTGGCCAATTGGACCGCGAAATTGCGACCAATTGGTCGCTTCCGTTGAGGGCGTGTGAGAGGTTAGAAGAAAAATGGAGATGATCAAGCTAGGCGGGGGTATCTTCATGTGCGTAACGATGTCTTTTGCGAAGGGAGCATGCAAACAAACAGTTTCGTTGGTTGCGATGAATCTAAATTGAGGAGCTTCAGAGGAATTGAATTCCGATAAGGCCTCTGTTGTTGATAGAAGATTTAATCGATTGACTTGTTCATGTGGGAACGTCTGCAAGCGGATTAGCCACTCGGAGGAAGATTGCCAACGTTGGCCAAGCTCGAAATAGTATTTAGGGACAGGCTAACGGTCTAGCTCGCCAAGAAGAATGAGCTTAACAATAAGGAGACTCATTTTGTCTTTGTTGCGGTTTTATAAATGATATAGCCTTCTGCCATCATGAAGACATACCCATTGATTCTACAGGCAGTCTTTTTGCTGATCGCCCCCTATTTGAACGCCGCTGAAACGAGACCCTACAAGGGAACGGTACATGCCATTCCCGGCTTGATTGAAGCCGAACACTGGGACGAAGGGAAAGTGGGGATTGCCTACTACGATATCGATGAGGAGAACCACGGCGAAAATTACCGGGAGAAAACTCAAGTGGATATCGAGAAACGTCCGGATGCCTCCAATGGCCACGGCATCGGTTGGACCAAAAAGGGCGAATGGCTGGTTTACACGGTAGAGGTTAAGGAAAGCGGAACTTACCACATCGAGATGCCGGTCGCTTCCAAAAAGAAAGGCGGCGTGTTCCATATCGAAGTGAATGGCAAGGATGTGACCGAGCCCATCAATGTGCCCGATACCGGCAGCTGGCAGACCTTGAAGCTAATCACTCACAAGAACGTTGTACTTGAAAAGGGTAGGTACCGAATGAAGGTCCTGATGGATAGCGTAGGGGATTCCAACAGCATCGGCGACATCGACTACTTCAAATTTGTGAAACAATGAGATGAACCCATTTAAGCAGGCTGAGCTGGGGTCTCAGCGTTCCCGGAAACTAACATTAATAATCCCGCTGGTTGATAGGAAATTCAATTGTTCCGATTTGATTCGGAGGGCATGGTAAAGGTTGATTTCGCACTATCAAGTTGGAAATTCCGTGGATTGGTTGGACCACAAGGGTTAATTGGCGCCGCGGCAAGCGCTCTCTGACCGAGGACGAATCGGAGTGATTGAAGAAAAAATACTAGTGCCCACGAAGAAGAAGGAAGAAGATTCGATATGGATGACCCAGGTGCGAAAGGGCGAATGCTGAAACTACTTTTCTACTAGGGTGTCCAGAGTAAGTTGAGAAAAGGCCGATATTCGCTCGACCAACGTTTCGATGAATTCCGGATCCAGGCCGTCATCGATCGCGGCTTGACCGACTGGTTCAGAAACGGAGGGTAACTGGGATGCGATCATCTCTATGCGATCCATTAGTTTTTTAGCAGGGTAGTTGCAGGATCTCGCGGTCCGCTCGAAATGCCGTCTTCGAATCTGAGCGATTTTGTAGTAGCGGTCGATTCGCATGGCGAGACGTTCGCCCATTGGCGATTTGACGTAGGGCGCGAAGCTGGTGATGTCGTAGAGAGGGGCAAGTATAAATCCCTGGCTCGTATGCAAGATGGAATAGTTTTTCGCGTGCGCATCGGTTCCAAGTATAAGATAGTTGAATACGATTGCATCCATGAAGGCGTCCCTGTCTTCGAGTCGGCGACTGGAGCCTGATACGATCCCCATGACATCTGGGATGCCGGGTCCTCCGTCGTTTTCGTATTTTCGTTCGGGGCCGACACCGAGAGCTTGGCACATGTCTTCTTGGTTAATACGGTAGAGTCTGCCTTTTCTCTTCATTCGGTCGAATCGTTTGACCACGATGGCTTTGTTGCCGTCGAAAGTTTGCACGGCGCTTTCCGCGGCCCGCATGCCGAGGGCGGCCGCGAGTTTTAGGCAGAAGTGTTCGTTTTCGGCGAGACCGGCTAAGTCGCTTCGTGGCGGCTTTAGGATGTGTGTAGTGGGCTCGCTGCCCCAAGGGATATTCCAGCTGTTGTTTTCAAGTCGCAGGGCAATCTTGGGCTGGGCTCCGGCGAGGGAGAAGCGGCCTTCGTCCGAAATGCTGCGAGCTGCTGCTGGGTCGTTTTCAAGTAGGGAGAGGCGTCGTCCGATTTCTTTCTGGGAAATGGGTTCGAGTCCGCCGCGGTTGGTTTCAGCATCTTGTTCGGGCGAGACGAAACGCACGGCTCCTGCGCAGTCTTCGCCGATTTCTCTCAGAAGCGAGTAGCAATCGGATGGGTTCACGTGGAACTGTCGCCCCCATGTGGCGAGCAGGCGAGTATCGTCCGGGAGAAGGTTCCAGAGAAACGGATTCACTGTAGAGTGACTATGGATACGATCGGCTATCGGCATGGAATAGGATAGGGGTGTTCCGCTTTGGTATTCCGGATCGTAGGCGAACTCGAGCTTTCCGCCTTTAAGGCGACGTAGAACGCCGATTCGGTTTTCGTTTAGGTAGACGAAGAGACCGTCTTCTGCAGACTCAGCTTTCATCGCGTAGAATATCGTCTATGCTTGGCTCGTCTGTGGCTGTGTTTGCCGTGGAATCGTCCGTTTCCGTCGCGTATAGCTGGACGCCTAGAAAATACGAGAGCTCGAGAACCTTGTCGATCCAGGCGCGGGACTTGCCTTGTTCAATGGCGGAGATCCATTTCTGAGTGACGCCGAGACGGGCGGCGACTTCCCGCTGGGATAGACCGCGAGCCTTGCGCGCTCTCGATAGGACGACGCCAAGATCTTTGCTACTCGATATTCGGGTTGAGGTATGGTTATTCATATCCGTACGGGTGTCAAATGAATCGATATCCGATCGGATGTCAATCTTGAATGATATCCGAACGGGTATTATAAAAGCCGTTGTCTGGCGACGTATGGAAAGTGTAGTTTATAGGCGAGAGTACTCCGAATTTTATTCAAGAGTATAATTGATAGTCTGTTTACACTCAAGGAACTCAGTGGCCAACTGGCCCGAGCGTGCGGTATTCTATGCGGCTTGAGGGGCTGTTGCCCATTCTGGTTTGGGGAACAGCCCCTTGACCGCTGCCGTTTTATTCAAGCATGGGCGAGATTTAGAGAATTTCCACTGCAAGTTGGGAGAACGGGCAAGACAGTGGGTTCAACGATAAGATTACGCTGTCGCGTTGGTTCCCTCGCTCGCATAGATCAGCAGCGAAGCGGAGTTTCCGATTGAATACCGCTTCTTATCGCGAGATTATCCCATCCCCCAAATCGAACACAGTTCCCATGCACCCACACCGCGCCACCTGGACCCTCTTCGCTGCTCTGCTCGCACTCGGCTCAATCTCGCTTATCGCCGAGCGTCCTAACATCATCGTCTTTCTAACGGACGACCAGGACAAGGAATCCATCGGCGCCTATGGCGGCGAGGTCTGGACGCCTAACTTGGATCGCATGGCGCGGGAAGGCATCCTCTTCCATAACGGCTTTGTCACCAGCACCGTTTGCACGCCCTCGCGCTATTCCTTTCTCACCGGACGCTACGCGAGCCGGTCAACGTCCGAGCCATTCCGGCACGAAAACCCGGAAGGCCACCAGGCGTTCCCCGCGTTCAACATGGGCCTCGAGGCGGACAACCTGAACGTCGCAGGCGTTCTGTCCAAGGCTGGCTATCGAACGGGGTTCGTCGGCAAATACCATGCCAGCGGTATTGAGAGTTTGAGTACCAAGTCGGACTACAAGAAATGGGGCCTGAAATACATTCCTCGCGATGCCAAACGCTCCCCCGAATTGAGCGAAGCCTTTCGCTACAACGAACTCCAATACCGCAAGCTGCTCACATCGCGCGGATTCGACTGGGCCAAGAACATCTACTTGGGAAATATGGAGAAACCCTACGCCGAGCACAACTTGGAGTGGACCATCGATGCCGGGCTCGAGTTCATCGAAGATAGCGTTCAATCAGGAAATGGTGAGCCGTTTTACCTCCACCTCTGCACCACACTCGTTCATGGGCCAGACGGATCCTGGAGCCGATCCATCGCCGAACCGCTCGTCTCTGGCTCCGGTCTAGAGCAAGCTCCCATCCTGCCAGAGGGTATGCTAACTCGTGAAGCGATCCTTAGCGAACTTTCCAAGCGCGGACTCGATCCTGATAAAGGGCATGCGGGCTACTCCTGGATTGATGCCGGCTTGGGAGCAATCTTGAAGAAACTCGAGAAGCTCGGCATCGACGATAACACGCTGCTTGTTTTCACCGCCGATCATGGCTCTCGCCAAAAAGGATCCCTATTCGATGACGACGGCGCATCCGTACCCTTCATCATGCGTTGGCCAGGGAAGATCGCAGCAAGCATTGAAAGCAAGGCCCTCGTTCAGAGTATCGATATCGTGGCGACAGCCTTCGATCTCGGCAATGCGGATATTCCTGCAGCCTACGAACTGGACGGAAAAAGCCTTGCTCCTTTATTCGGGGGACAGGCTCCAGATAGCTGGAGAAATCATGTGTACCTGGAGCTAGGCTTCGGTAGGGCGATTCGCACCCAAGAGTACAAATACATCGCCGTGCGTTATCCCAATGAACATCTAAGCGTCATCCGGAATTCGAAGCCAGAGAACTTGCCCAAAGTCATGGCGCCCTTGAATCGGGCAGGTATAGGGACACGCGGATCTGCGAATCCGAATTTCTATTACGAAGACGCGCTCTTCCGTATCGATCGCGATAGGAAAGAACGCAAGAACCTCATCGACGATCCCGAATCACGACGAGCCCTGCAACGCCTGCGATCCCTGCTCGCCCAAACGATCCAATCAACAGGGCGCCCCTATGGAGAAATCGTACCTGGCGGAAACGCCACTGCCCCCGGCCAAGTCGAAGCCCAGCAAACGCTCGTCCGAAAGTTGAAAATCCAGGGAAAGAAGGTTTCGCTTCCTGAGTAATACCAATTACGAAAAAGTGAGCAGATGGTGTAGGTTGGAGCCTCTGATTTCGTCGTAGGACCTTCGCTTGCGAAGCACCGCGAATGAAGATCCGATATTATCAAAGCTGCGTCTCGTCAATCTCCTGCTAGACGAGGGGCCGAATGCCCGCGATCCCGGATCTCCGCCATTCGTTTGCGTAGGTTCTCGACCCTTTCCGGGTTTTGCAAAGCGAGGTTGTGGCGCTGCCCCAAATCTTCCGCCAGGTTGTAGAGTTCGGCCGGTTGGTCGTCGTCTGCAGGGTATTGGCGCTTCGTTTCCCAGTCCGCGACGCGGCCGCTGCGGTATCCGTCTTTGTGGTCCACCAGAACCCAGTCTCCGTGGCGGATGGCCCACTGACCCTCGTAGGTGTTGTGGATGTGGGTGTACCGAATTCCGTCTACCTCACCCTTCAAAAGTGGCAGCAGAGTGTGGGAGTCGTGAGCCTGGTCAGAGGGAAGTTCGAATTCCAGTGCATCGGCGAAGGTTGCCATAAGATCAATCTGGGAAACCAGGCTCTCGTTGGTGGCGCCCGCTTCAGTGACGCCGGGCCAGCGGATCAGGAATGGCACGCGGTGGCCCCCTTCGTAGATGTCTCGCTTGAGGCCGCGAAGCGGGTAGGCCGACCAGTGGTCGAAATTCGCGTCCCGAGCGTAGGCGTATTTCTCCGGCCCGTTGTCCGCACTGAAGACGACGATGGTGTTGTCTGCCTGGCCGGATTCTTCCAGGGCCTTGAGCAACTGGCCGGCGGACGCGTCCGTTTCGGTTACGAAGTCTCCGTAGGGGCCAGCCGCGGATGCGCCGTCAAATTCGTCATTCGGGATGATGGGCGCATGCGGCGATGGCCAGGCAAAGTAGAGAAAGAATGGCTCGTCCGTTTCGGCCTGAGCGTGGATGTATTCGATCCCGCGTTGCGTGGTGGTTGGGATGTTCGTGTAGGGATCCCAGCCAGTGATCATAGGGCCGGGGCGAAACTCCCAGTTGCCCTCTTTGATGGGCTTGAACAGCTCCGTGTCCATGATCCTGTCCGGCACCGCGGTGACGCGGTCGTCCTCGATCCAGCAGTAGGGCGGGAAGTTGATAACGGTATCGCCGAAGTAGTGATCGAAACCGTGCGCTAATGGCCCGTCGGGTATCGATTGAGACCAGTCGAACGCTTCCGGCCCCCAGAATTTTCGTCGTCCTTCGCCGGCCTGCTGAGCATCCGGTTTGCGAATGGCCGCCCAGTCCCAGCCAAGGTGCCACTTGCCGATCGCCGCGGTGGCGTAGCCCTTTTCTCGGAGCATTTCCGGCATGGTCAGACGCTCCGCGTCAAAAGCAGATGCCCCGAACGCATTTACAATGCCGTGGAATTTACGCCAGTGATGACGGCCGGTCAAAAGGGCGTAGCGACTGGGCGTGCAGATGCCAGAGGAAGAGTGGCCGTCCGTAAACCGAAGGCCCGTTGCGGCCAGTGCGTCTAGATTCGGGGTAGGGATCTTCGAATCCGAGTTGTAACAACCCAGATCGCCGTAGCCGAGGTCGTCAGCGTAGAGAATCAGGATGTTGGGCTGGTCGGCAGCCTTGGCAAAAGCGAGGCCGAATCCCAAAGCGGCCAATGCGGCGTGGAGGTTTCGATGCATGGCGGGCATCGTTCCCATTGGATGGGAGAATGTCGAATTCGAAAACGTTTGTACGGGTTGGTTCTCTCGCTTGACTTTTGCATGATTTTCATGCACTTTATCATGCATGGCTATCAAGACAATCAGTTTAGAGTTGGATGCCTACGAAAAGCTCAAGCGTGCCAAGCGGGGAAGGGAATCCTTTTCCGCTGTGGTGCGACGCGCCCGTTTCGATTCGGTGGAAAACACGGGTGATTGCATCCTGCGGGAATGGAAGGCGATCTACGGCGGCAAGCGTAAACCCGTAGCGAAGGCCGTCCTAGACTACTGGGATAAGGTGGAGGAGGATCAGGAGCGCATTTCGCCCTCAGCTTGGGACGAATGAAAATCTTGGATACCTGTTTCCTCATTGATCTGCAACGCGAGTTGCATCGCGGCAAGAATCTCGGCGCGAGCGATTACTTGCAAAATCACGGCCAGGAGACATTCGCCCTTTCAGCCGTTTCACTGACTGAGTTTTTGGAGGGGTTCGAAGTGGTGGAAGACGGCGAGAAATTCCTGCGTCCCTTCCAATGGTTGCCGGTAAATGCTGCGGTCGCGAGGGAAGCCTCCCGCATCCGCCGGCAGCTTCGGTTGCAGGGAAAGCTCATTGGCGACTTCGACATCCTGATTGCTGCCACAGCATTGGTTGGGGATCTCAGCCTGGTTACTCGTGATGCGAGACACTTCGAGCGAGTCACTGGACTCAAGGTTGAAGCGTATTGGGGGAAATAACCACGTTACGTTCCAGGCCGAGTCTTTGACTGTAGTCAAAGCGGTTTAAAACCCTATCCCTAAAAAGGAGTAAATAGGGACTGGCTAACAATAGGCCTTTTATTAAAAAATGTGGAGCGGTGAATCCTTTTTAAGGATTATGTGAATTGAAGTGTTATCTCAGTATAAAAAGCCGACATGCCATTTCCATCTTACCTCAGAACTCTGTACTACCTCAGGCGCTTCCTGCTCAGTCTGGCCGCATCATTCTTTTTGCAAGCAGCCAGTGCCGAGCGTCCCAGTGTGTTGTTTTTGAATATCGATGATTGGAATGACTGGAACAGCGTCCTCGAGGGGCATCCTCAGGCGATCACGCCCAATCTTGAACGCTTTGCGGCTCGCAGCGTTACCTTCACCCGCGCGATCTGTTCCTCGCCAGTCTGCTTTCCCTCCCGGACTTCAATCTTCTCGGGTCTGCATCCTGCGCGAACGGGAGCAAAGTCCAATTGGAATTGGGGCAGACCTTGGCGAAGCTATGTCCCCGATGCCATCACTCTGCCTAAATTCTTAAGCGCTCGCGGTTGGAAGAGCGTGGGGATCGGAAAGAACTTTCACAACAACGACCAATCCGAATTCGACGAATACACGCCCCGCGGCAAAGAGCCAAAGCCGATTCCGGAAACCTACCGGAACCTCAATCCATCCGGCAGATGGGGCGTGGCATCCGTTCCCACGCATGAGATGCCCGATTACCTATCGGTCAGCCAAGGGATCGAGGCCCTGGAAGCAAATGGCGGCAGGCTCTTTCTGGCTCTTGGAATCTACCGCCCCCATGTGCCTTGGGTCGTGCCTCAGGAATACTTCGATCGCCATCCGCTCGAAAGCCTGCTCATGCCCGAGCGCCAGGAGAACGATTTGGCCGATCTGCCAGAACGTTTCACAACCATGGCTCACGCCCCCGCCAAATTCGGTCCCGGTTATCACGAGATGCTCGAAGCCAAGGGCTACGATCGCGAAAAAGTTCAAGCCTACCTCGCCAGCGTCAGTTTTGCCGACGAACAGGTGGGCCGCATCCTCGACGCCTGGTACGCAAGCCCTCACGCGGAGAACGGCTATGTCATCATTTGGAGCGACCATGGCTATCAGTTGAGCGAAAAAGAAGGCTGGTCTAAAATGAAGCCTTGGTACGACTCCGCGCGAGTAAACCTTATGATCGCTGGTCCGGGTCTTGCCGAAGGGGCATTCTGCAACAAGGCCGTATCCCTGTTGGATCTCTATCCCACCTTGGTCGACCTTCTGGGCCTTGCCGCGCCTCCTCAAGGCCTCGACGGCAATAGTCTGCTACCCTTGCTACAGAACCCCCAGGCCGATTGGGACAAGCCCGTCCTCATGTCGAGCGAAGAGGAGGGGATCCGCTACGACGTCGTTTTGAGCAATGACTATCGCATGACGCGTATGGCCACCGGAGAGACCGAACTTTACCATCTCGACCGCGACCCTCACGAGTTCACCAACTTAGCCGACAAACCTGAATACGAAGGCGTCATAGCGAAACTGAGCGAACGATTAAGCCTAAGACAGCCTGATCCCGACGCGGAGGGCTGGTGGGAAGCGGAGGACCTGCCTCATCAAACCTCGTCCGACTTCGGGCAGCGCGGCAATTTTCACTACCCCCAAGATCACTCCGAAGCATCCCAGGGGAAAGCCGTCTGCGCCGTTCTGAACAAGGGTGCCGGCAGCTATATCGAGTTTGTGGTGAAGATAGACCGTTCGGGAAATTACGATCTGTCCATCTCGCTCAATGCCGAAGGCTCCTGCACGCTTTCGACTGCTGCCGTTGTCAATGATGCCAAGCAGGCCGATGCGGGATATCCAATGAAGAAGCTAATGAGTATAGAGAAAACCCAGTCCGAAGCTTTCGATCTTGTTTCGGCAGGCGTTGTCCACTTTGATCAAGTCGGCTTGCACTTACTGCGCTTCAGTTCTCAAGTCCCCAAGCAGCAGCTAAAGATCGATCGATTACAACTCAGCCTCCTTTAATATTCCACAGTCTCAAATTTCCCATGAATCGTCGTCATTTTATCAAACGCCAAGTAGCCGGAACGGCCATCCTAGCGGCTTCCGGTCTCGTGCACAAAGCGAGTGCTCAGAATCTGCCCTCACCGGATCCGAATAACCCCGACATCCTCGATGTCGATGTGCTAGTCGTGGGTGGTGGTTCAGCCGGCCATGTCGCTGCCATCCAAGCGGGACGTCTTGGAGCGAAAACCGTCTTGCTGGAACGCAATTCTCAGCTCGGCGGAACGACTACCACCGGTGGCGTCAACTACCCTGGCCTGTTTCACGCCTGGGGAAGGCAATACATTTCCGGAATCGGTTGGGAGTTGGTCGCTAAGACGATGAAGGTCGATGGCAAAAAGCTGCAAGATTTTTCCAAAGTCCCCAAGAGGCATCCTGACCACCAAGTACGCGTTAATGCCCATCTGTATGCCTTGCTCGCGGAGGAGGCCTGTTTGGAAGCGGGAGTCTCCCTGGCCTACTATCAGTTTCCTCAAACGATCGAAAAAACCTCAGATGGCTGGCTCGTTAATGTAGTGGGACAAGGGGTACAGTACCAGTTACGTTGCCGCCAAATCGTCGATTGCACAGGCAGCGCTTCGGTTGTCGGTATGCTGGGCTTTGAGCGGATGTGGAGCGACGTTCGCCAACCCGGAACGCAAATGGTTGTCTTCACGGGCTTCGACCAAGAAGTTGTGCAAGAGAACAAGGCGCTCATCCAGAAAATGTACGACGAAGCGATCGTAGACGGCAGACTCCAGAAAGGGGATACGTGGAGAGGCAATGCGATGGGGCCGATCAGTGGATCGAGTGGTAGCAACCATATCTTCGGCGCCGACTCCTCCACAGCCGCCACCCAAACCCAAACCAACTTGGCCGGTCGGAAGCACGTCCTGCGCATGCTCAAGTTCATGAAGACCCTGCCCGGGGGCGCAAACGCAACCATCGATAGGATGATGAACGAAACCGCCAGTCGCGAAACCTATCGTATCAAAGGTGAAGCCATCGTAACGGTCCACGACTACACCTCCGGCCGGATATTTGACGACGCCTTGAGCTACTCGTTTTACCCGATCGATTTGCACGACGAACACGGGGTGAAGCCCAAACCGCTCCCTCATGGCAAAGTGCCGACCATCCCTCGTGGCGCCCTCATCCCGAAGGGTTCGAAGAACATCATGGTGGCGGGTCGCTGTTTATCCAGCGATCGACTGGCCAACTCGGCCGCCCGCGTTCAGGCCTCCTGTATGGGTATGGGGCAGGCCGCAGCCGTCACCGCGGTCCTTGCCGCCAAGATGAATACCACGCCTTCAAGCGTTCCTCTCAAAGAAATTCGCCAGAACTTGAAAGCCCACAATGCGATTGTTCCAGTCGTTTAGCTTAGCCAGGAACTTTAATTGCATACTCCTTTCGTTTCGCTCTCGGCTGAAGGCACTTGAGCCATTTGGGATTATTAGTAGGTAGTAGGTGAATACTAAAAACAAGATCGTGATATTGATGGTGGCCATGACCTTTACGGTCACTGCCGTCTCCGGCTTGTTGGCCTTCTTTCAACCGTTTTCGATCCTAGTCGTCGGACTACATGCCCTGATGGGCTTCGTTTTTATCGGACTCATCATTGGCCATGTTAAGCAGAACTTCAAGGGCATGCGGAGGAGTTTCAAGAGTCGCTACGTTATTGGCTCGTTGCTCGTCACGATCTTGCTGGTAACGCTCTTCTTAAAGCGCCCTAAGCCTATCCGAATGATTCAAGGCTTAAGCCACAATGTGGGGGCCGCCCTTGATCGCTTTGAAATGAGAGACAGTGGCATGCGTTACAACTATACACCGGCTCCCAACTACAAACTCCAACTGGATGTCAGAGCGGGTGATCGTTACGATAGCGATACTCCTCCTGAGATCGCCATCTGGCTCGAAAACCAATCCGCTTATCACATAAAAACGCTCTATAGCAGTCAGTCTACAGAGGAGCTTCCCTACTGGAGCTGGAAAGTCGAAGAGTACGAAGACGCAAAACTCGAATGGGAAGCATTGGAGGAAGACGAACAAGAATTCCACGCAGTAGCGGGCGCCACGCCGAACAGTTCTTTTGATCCTGCAGACTACATCTTACCCGAAAGGAACACGGAACCATTTTACCTAAACATCGAGGTCAACGAAGCCAACGACCGTAATGAATTCCACACGGATCAACCTTCGGTAATCTACAAGGTGGAAATCGACAACCAGTTTCCCAAAGCCTTCCAGGTGCTCGATATCGTTGGCTATTCAAAGTACGATCCCGATGAAGAAGCTTGGTATGCCTACTATCCCGACGGAACACTAACCAGTTCCCTGAAGCTCATTGACAGCGCGCTTTTGACCATTGAGCGATGAAGACGCTAGAGAGAAGAGTATAAATAGGCACTGGCTAATTATTGTCTTTTGGAGCGTGTATTGCTTCCCCTGTGTATCTAGTCCTCTTCGCTTTGAACTCGAGATCGGAAGGGGTTTAACTAATGATACATCCTAGGGCTCGGGCTTGGTCGATGAGGGACCTAATGCGGACACCTCTCATCTCAAGCGGCCGCAGCAGACCTATTGTGCCGTGCGGGGGGAAATATTGCCCAAGGGTTGTTTGGAACTGATTCAAATTGAGAAGGAAGCGCTACTGGCTTCGCCAGACTTTGATCAATTCATCGTAGGCCATGGTCTTGCCGGCTTCATCGGGGCGTTCGGCTTTGGGGGCTCCAGGCTTTTTCAACCACTCCTCAGCGGATGTCTCTGGATTCAGTTTGGGTGAGAAGCGTTTCATTTTGCCCTCGAGTTTCCCCATGCGCTCATCCATGGCGGCGGCAATGTTGTCCATTGCTTGTTGAGGTGTGACTTCTCCAGTGACCGCAGGGGCGATGTTTTGCCACCACTGTTCTGCGAGTAATGGATAGTGTGGCACATTGGGGCCGGAATCTGTCCATTGGTTTTCCACGTTGGATTTGTAGAAGGTAATGAGCCCCCCAAAATCGCCTTCCCGTTCCGCTAGGTAGTCGGAGAACACGGTCGATTTTCGAACGGGTGTTTTCCCTACCATGAATTTTTTCAGGCTAACTGTTTTTGAAACGCAAAACTGAGCCCAAAGCCAAGAGGCTTCACGGTGCTTTCCCGTTACGCTATTCTTCAGGATGGTCCAACTACCGGCATCCTGGTAGCCGACTTTCATGCCTTCGTCCCAGTATTTACCGTGCGGGGACGGCGCGACTCGCCAGAGCGGCTTGCCGTCCGGATCGGTGACGGGGCTTTCCGGGGAAGTAAAGGCATCGTCAGACAGCCAAGTAATGTACTGGAAAATCCGTTGCGCAATATTGCCGCGGGCGGGAACCGGACCTGCCTCTGACCACGTCATCGATGCCGCGTACGGAGGGGCGTATTTCTTCATCCATTCCACGTAGTTGGTAAGCGCGTAGACCCCTGCGGGTCCATTGACGGCACCCCCACGAGTTATGGAAGCTCCTACCGGGATGCTATTCTCAACGCGAATGCCCCACTCGTCGACAGGCAGTCCATTGGGCAAGCCCTTGTCTCCCACGCCCGCCATGGACAGCCAGGCATCCGTAAATCTCCATCCGAGTGATGGTGATTTTTTGCCGTAGTCCATATGTCCGTACACCGTTTGCCCGTCTATCTCTCGACCGGTGAAGAATTCAGCGATATCCTCGTAAGCCTGCCAATTGATGGGAACCCCGAGCTCGTATCCATATTGTGATTTGAATTCGCTTTTCAAATCCTCGCGTGAAAACCAATCGTAGCGAAACCAGTAGAGATTGGCAAACTGTTGGTCGGGGAGTTGCAGTTGGTTTCCCTCGTAGTCTTGTCCAAACTCAAGATTCAGAAAATCGTCGAGATCCAGCATTGGATTGGTGACTGCTTTGCCTTCCCCTTTGATGTACTCGGTAAGGTTCAAGGCGCTATCCAAGCGTAAGTGGGTGCCGATTAAGTCGGCATCGTTGACGTAGATGTCGTAGAGTTTTCGATTGGTTTGAATCTGGCGCTGGATCCGATCGACGATCTCACCTTCTCCGATGATATCGTGAGTGACCTTGATTCCGGTTATGTCGAAAAACGCCTTGGCGAGCACTTCGGATTCCCACTGGTGCGTTTTGATTCCCTCGGCGACTGATTTGATTTCCATCCCTCTGTAGGGCGCGGCTGCTTTGGCGAACCATTCGAGTTCCGCGCGTTGTTCCTCCTTGCTAATCGCGGAGGGCTGGAATTGTTCGATCCAGTCATCGAGTGAGGCAGAAGGGGTGGCATCGATTTCCTTTTTGCCACCGCAGCCAACGAAAATGAAGGGCAGGGCTAATAGGAGAACGGCTCGAGAGAGTCTGCGCATTGTGGTAGAACTTTTATTGGGGACGGAATCGAAGTGCATAATGGTCAAGTTGGTTTTACTTATGTAACGGTCTGGAGAGCGGTTCAATGATTAAGCGGCCATTAGACAGATTGGGAGAGGGCGAATGGTATAAGTTCGAGAAGGCGTGATAATCTCTCTTTCATCCACGCAATGCCAATAGAAAATTGAAGCCAGCCAAGAGGGTAAAGGCGAGCCAAAGGGTTTGGTTGCCTACTAAAGCGAGCCAAATCAGAATTAGCCCGATTGAGCTCATGATTCCGATGAAAAAACGATCTCCTCTTGTAGTGGCGATGGGCAGAAACCCTTTCTTGCGTACCCCTGGAGCAATAGCATCCCAAACGGTTAGGCAGGTGATGGAGAGAATGAGAAAGGCGATGAACACCGTTCCCGCCCAGTTCCATTGCATCCATCTAAATTCGTCAATAAGCCAGTCCATCGCTCAAACTCTTCCCAGAGCAAATCCTTTCGCCATGTAGTTTCGAACGAAATACACTACGAGTATACCCGGAATGATTGTCAGGACTCCCGCGCTTGCTAAGAGGCCCCATTTTACTCCCTCGGCCCCGATCCCCACCGTCAAGGTAACGACCACTGGCTTCGCTTCAGTAAGAGTAAGCGCTTTTGCTAGAATTAGCTCAACCCAGGAAAAGGTGAAACAGAAAAACGCTCCCACACCAATACCCGGCGCGATAAGGGGCAGGAAAATGGTGCGAAAAAAACGGGGGAAGCGATAGCCATCCACAAAGGCCGTTTCATCGATTTCCTTTGGTATCCCACTCATGAAGCCTTCCAAAATCCAGATGGTCAGCGGGAGGTTGAACAAGCAATGGGCGAGTACCACCGCGAAGTGAGTATCATAGATATTGAGCATGTAGTACAGTTCCGTGAAGGGAACCATGAATACGGCAGCGGGCGCCATTCGGTTGGTCAGTAGCCAAAAGAAAAGATGGTGATCCCCTCGGAACTTCCATCGGGAGAAAGCATAAGCCGCCGGAATAGCTGCCGTTAGGGTCATGATAACGTTCAATAGGACGTAGGTAATGGAATTGAGGAAACTGCTGCGCCATACTTCGGAGGTGAAAATCTCCCGATAATTTTCAAACGTTATCTGGCGGGGAAAGAGGGTAAAGCTCTGAAGAATTTCGACATCGGTCTTCAAGGACGTAATGACCATCCAGTAGATCGGCACGAATAGGAGCAGGAAGTAGACTGCAAGAGTGATAGAGCGTTTTCTCATGGACGCCCCCTTTCCTGTGATCGATTGATGAACTGAAATAGTAGGTAGCTCATGACAATGACTACATAGAGATATATGATCGATGATGCTCCTGCGTAGCCGAGTTCATAAGCTTCAGCTTTTCGGGCTACAAATAGACTCATGAATGTAGTGGCGTTTCCAGGACCTCCACCCGTTAAAAGCAACGGTTCCGAGTACACTTTGAAGGAGTCCATGAAGCGGATCAGCAATCCGAGAGTCAAAACGGAGCGGAGCTTCGGAAGGGTGACATAGCGAAAGGTTTTCCAAGCCGATGCTCCGTCCACTTCGGCCGCTTGATAAAAGGTCTGCGGGATCGCCTGTAGTCCGGCGTAGGCTAATAGTACTACGAGAGGAGTCCAGTGCCAAACGTCGACTAGCAAAATAGTCAAGAAGGCGTCGGTCGAATTTAGTGAGACGTTGTAGTCGTATCCAATCACGGACAGGATTCTCGGAATCACGCCAATATCCGATTGAGTGAAGAGCCGCCAAACAATGCCAACTACATTGTAAGGAATTAGCAAAGGAATGCCTAGAAGTACTAAAGACAGCCCGACTGCCCCTCCTTTGCGCGGCAGGCATAGCGCAATTCCGACTCCGAGGGGAATTTCAACGAGAAGGGCTAGTAAGCTAAAGGTCAGTTGGCGAAGCAGTGCGCCTCTGAACTGGGCGTCTCCCATAACGTCGGCGTAATTCTGAAGTCCGACAAAGTCCGGTGTTGAACCAGCGAATATGGTATGTAAGGAATAGTTGATTACCGCTATCAGCGGGATAAACGCACTGATCGACATCAGCACGAGCGTGGGTAGCAGAAAAAGCCAAGGCCGCTGTCTCATAGGGTTACCAGTTCTCCGTCCTCATAGACATTGGTTCTGTCGTGCGGGGTGTTTATCCACAAGGAGTCTCCTTCTCTCGAAGAGCTATGGTCTTCGACACGCGCCTTAATTCGCAGCGAGCCCGATTCAAGCGTTAATACCTGGTAGGCGCCCGCGTGGTCCACCATTCGCACGGTGAATCGATTCCAATTTGGTTTCTCATCGGGGCTCGTTTCCACGAACTCGGGACGAATCCCCAATTCAATGGTTCCATTGAGGTGACTCGCCTTATGGGCAATTTCGTCGGGGAGTTCCAACTCGCTATCCACGATTTTCAATCGATCGGAAACTTTTTCACAGCGAATAGTATTCATTCCAGGGCTACCTATAAAGTAACCGACAAATGGGGTTCGTGGATAGAGAAACAATTCCTCTGGCGTGGCTGATTGGACGATGGCCCCATCCCGGATGATGGTAACATGATCGGCAAAGGTAAGGGCCTCATGCTGATCGTGAGTCACATAGATCATAGTCAACCTTAGCTCCTGCTGTACGAGTTTAAGTTTCCGGCGCAGATCGAGTTTCAAAACCGGGTCGATCACGGTTAGGGGTTCGTCAAGCAACACGGCAACCGTGTCCTTGCGTACGATCCCGCGGCCCAGTGAGACGATCTGCTTTTCTGCCGGATTGAGATGGCGGGTCTTTGTATTCGCCAATGTATCCAGTTCAAGGATTTCCATAATTTCTCTGACTCGAGCATTGACCGTTTTCCCCTCGATTCCCTGGTTTCTTAGGGGAAAGGCCAAATTGTCGAATACGGTCATGGTATCGTAGACGACGGGAAACTGGAATACCTGGGCGATATGGCGGTCGCGAGTCGGGCGTTCATTGACTTCGACGCCGTCAAACAAGACACTGCCTCCGGTGGGCCTAATCAGCCCTGAAATGATATTCAGCAGAGTGGTCTTGCCACAGCCCGATGGCCCCAGCAACGCATTGGCCGTGCCGTCTTCCCATGATATGTCCAAATTCTCAATCGCAAACGAACTCGTCTCCTTGCGAGAAGAAGCGTATCGATGGGTTAAGGATTTGAGTTCTATTCTAGCCATGGCGCCAAACGTATCCAGATAGTCATTCGGAACGATTACTTGTCCTTGTCACGAAGGCTCCTGTCTCTTTGTTGAAAACGTAGAGGTGATTCGGGTCAATATAGGAGGTCAGTTCTTTCCCGACCGGAAATTGTTCTACGCGTTGCATGAGCAAAGACATTCGAATTTCACCATGCCTGAGGTGCAGTTCCGTATTTGATCCCACGACCTCAGCCAGTTCGACCGTCGAGTGGAACGGGATCATCCGATTCTGTGGATCTGAGAGAAACAAATGATGTGGGCGAATACCGAGTAGATAATGATCGTTCGGCAGGGCATCTCGGTTCAATCCCACTTCGAACGCGAGCTCTTGACTGGCCCGGAGGAGGTAACCACCGTCACGACTTTCCACCCTGCATGGAAATAGGTTCATCTGAGGATGGCAGAAGTACGATGCCACTGCTGTATGGGATGGATTTCGGTAAACGTCTAGCGCGGGCCCGTACTGTAGCACGTTGCCTTCGTGTAGAAAAGCAACGTGCGTGGCCATCGTCAGAGCATCGATGGGCTCGGGAGTGGCATAGAGCACTACTCCATCCCGGTCTTTGAAGATCTGTTTTAGCTCTGTCCGTAATTCCTCACGCAATTTGTAGTCTAAATTGGCCAGTGGTTCGTCGAGAAAAATAAACCGAGCCTGCTTTATGAGCGCTCGGGCGATCGCGCAGCGTTGACGCTGTCCTCCACTGACCTCTTCGGGCAAGTGATTTAGGATTTCGACGAGTCCTAGCAACTCGGCAACTTCCATGACCTTCTTTCTGATCTCCTTTTTGGAGTGTTTTTCCTTCCCGACGACCAGAGGCGACGCAATATTGTCGAACAGCGACATCGAGGGGTAGTTGACAAATTGCTGGTAGACGAAAGCGATTTCCCGTTCCTGAACGGGAAGGGATGTAACATCGACTCCATCATAAAATACCTGGCCACTCTCTGGTTTTTCAATACCAGCGAGAATTCTGAGCAGAGTGGTTTTGCCACTTCCAGTGGGGCCTAATAGTGCTACAAAGCTCCCTGCTTCAAGTTCCAGACAGAGATTTCGTAGCACTGAATGCTGGCCATGGGATTGGCTGATCTGCGCGGCGCGAATGGCGGTTGAATTCGGATTGCTGATGGGAGGTAGTTTGGAAAATGTTTAGTTTCAGATCGATCGACTGTATGGTCCAATCGCTTCTGAGAAATGAGGTAAGTTTGCTTTATTCGAAACCGGATGCTGTTATTGGCAAAAATAAGGACCGTTCAAATCAATACAACAATGTAATAATTGGCCGACGCACCTATCCTAAATTAGGAAAGCGGCGAAGGCCCAAGAAATGAGAGGCTCGACGCCTGATACATGGAAAATTCCCTTTGCAAGGCCAAACAACCCTGAAGGCTAGCGGAACGCGCGTTAGGAGAGGATGACCGATAATCGATCGTGCTCGTCCAGAAAGTACGTGAGTATTCCAAGTGTTTGGTAATTAATTTGTAGTCGTTTCAATCGCTCTGATTCCCATACTCCTATTTATCCTTTATGAGATCCCTGCAATACCTCCTTAGCTTCGTCGGTTTGGCTAGCAGCCTAATGGCGACGGAGAAGCCCAATATCCTTTTTATCGCGATTGACGACATGCGCCCGGAATTTGGTTGTTATGGATCGGAATTGGCAATCACTCCCAACTTGGACAAGCTTGCGGGGGAGGGGGTGCTATTTGAGAGAGCTTATTGTCAGGAGGCCATCTGCAGCCCTTCACGGGCGAGTATTATGACGGGCGCGCGGCCCGATACCATTGGCGTCATCGAGAACTACACCTATTTTCGAGAAGCGAACCCAGATGTGGTTACGCTGCCGCAATACCTTATCACACAGGGTTACGAAACGGTCCATGCGGGAAAGATATATCATGGCAAATTTGATGATCAGGAGAAATCTTGGAGCCGTCAGCCGGTTTCGAATCTACCGGGGATCAAGCGCCCCATGCCGTATGCAAAGAAAGAAAATCTGGAAATCCAGATTAGGAATCGAGCGGAGGCTGCGGCCAAATACAAACCCGAAGCTCGTGGGGGCTTAGGAAACGGTCCGGCTTACGAAGCGGGCGATGTGCCCGACCACTACTATTCAGATGGTTACGATACGTTGCGAGCGATTGCTACTATGAAGGAAATGGTGGCTGAAGAAAGCGGTAAGCCGTTCTTTCTGGGGCTGGGCTTCAAGCGACCGCACTTAAATTGGGTGGCTCCCAAGCGCTATTGGGATTTATACGATCCGAAAGACATTACATTGGCAGAACATCAGGTGGCTCCGAAAGACGGGGCGGCCATGGGCTTGCATGCCTCATTCGAATTACGCGTTCGTCATGGTATTCCGAAAGAGGGTCCTATTGGCCCTGATTTGGCACGCACGCTGAGGCATGCTTACTTAGCCTGTACTAGTTATGTGGACGCGCAAATTGGATACATGATCGAAGCTCTCGAAGAGGCTGGGCTGCGTGATGATACGATTATCATAGTTTGGGCGGATCACGGCTGGCACCTAGGTGATATGGGAGTCTGGGGCAAGGCGACGAATTACGAAATAGCAACGCGGGTGCCTCTCATTGTCTGGACACCTGACCTGCCCAAGCAAAGCCGTGGAGCGAAGGCAGAAGCCTTGGTGGAGCTTATAGATATGTATCCGACTTTATGTGACTTGATAGGTGTGGATATCCCGGACCATTTGGAGGGAGCCAGCTTTGCCCCTCTGCTTGAAAACCCGAAACGTTCGTGGAAAAGCGCTGCCTTCAGTCAGTACCCTAACCCAGCGCTGCGGGAATGGGCAGCTAATCCTTTGTCCCAAGGTGTGAGAGAGACCTTTTTTGGGCCCCTCATCGAAAAAGTGGAAGGACGCATCATCGAACAGCAAAAAGAAAACTGGGATCGGGAACTTTTCGAAAATGATCTTATGGGTTATGCCATGCGTACGGATCGCTATCGTCTGGTATTGTGGAAGGACTATACGAAGCTGAACGCGGAGCCTTTGTTCGTTGAGCTGTACGATCACAAGAAGGATCCGGATGAGACCCGCAATGTCGCCGCAAAGCGGCCTGAGCTTGTTAAACGATTGATCGTGCAGTTCCACGAAGGATGGAAAGGAGCCTTGCCTAAGGATGAAGGTTGAAAGCGTAAGGCTGAATTGAATGAAAAACTTACTACGATCACTATTGCTTTTAGTCTTCTCGCTTAGCGTCTCTGCGGCGGATCGACCCAATATACTTTTCATAGCGGCCGACGATCTGCGGCCTGAGTTGGGGTGCTATGGTTCCGATATCGCTATCACTCCACATTTAGATGCCTTGGCGGCGGAAGGATTGCTTTTTAATCGAGCGTATTGCCAACAGGCGATACGCAGCCCGTCTCGTGCGAGTCTGATGACCGGCGCGCGTCCTGACACTATTGGCGTGGTAGAAAACTATGCTTACTTCCGGGAAGAACAGCCAGACATTGTTACGTTGCCCCAGCACTTCTGGGCTAATGGCTATGAAACCGTTCATACAGGAAAGATCTACCACAGCGCGAAGTACGGAGATCCAGTGAAGTCATGGAGTCGTGAGCCTGCCTGGGACCGAATGCCGAAAGATATGCCTCTTCCGGTACCACCGGTTATCGGATACGCTTTGTCTGAGAATCGAAAAATCGTTACCGACAAGCAGAAGAAGTTTGGAGAAAACGCCCACAGTGCCCTGATTAAAGGACCCGCTTACGAAAGCGCGGATGTGCCGGACTAGACCTATGAAGATGGGTATCACACAGATCTGGCAATCGAGACCATGAAAGACATGTTGGAGAAGGATCCGTCGAAGCCCTTCTTCTTGGGACTGGGCTTTAAAAAGCCTCATCTCAATTTCATTGCTCCTAAAAAGTATTGGGACTTGTACGATCCAGCTGACATTCCACCGGGGACTTATACCCCAGCCCCAGAGAATGGAGCGACTATGGGACTGAATGCGTCCTATGAACTGCGGACGCGCGATGGCATCCCGAAATATGGACCAATCGGAGAAGAGCTTTCCCGCACTCTGTTGCATGGCTACCTGGCCTGCGCGAGCTACATTGACGCTCAGGTGGGAAAAATGGTTGCCGCGTTGGAGGAAGCCGGCATCCGGGACAACACGGTCATTATCTTCTGGGGGGATCATGGATGGCATCTGGGAGATATGGGGATTTGGGGAAAGGCGACCAATTACGAGATCGCTGCTCGCGTGCCGCTCATGATTTGGACACCAGACATGCCGAAGCGGCATCGAGGCAAATCGACGGACGCTTTGGTGGAGTTAATCGATATGTATCCGACTTTATGCGACTTGTCGGGAATTGAGACTCCTAGCCACGTCGAGGGCTTCAGTTTCGCTCCCTTGCTCGAAAATCCGAATCGTCCCTGGAAGCAAGCCGCCTTCAGTCAGTATCCCAATCCGGCTATGCGGGAATGGGCTGCCAATCCCATTACACCGGACATGCGTGATCTTTTCTTTGGACCACTCATGGACGACATAGAAACAGCGATTCAAGCGCAGATGGGAAACAAGTGGAATCGCGAACTTTTCGAAAACGATCTCATGGGGTATACGATGCGTACCGATCGATATCGATTGGTTATTTGGAAAGAATGGAGAGTCGACGCGGCTGAACCTCTCTTCGTAGAGCTTTACGATCACCAAAATGATCCCAATGAATCACGCAATATCGCCGAAAAGCGACCTTCGGTCGTCCGTCGGTTGATCGCCCAGTTCAACAGAGGCTGGGAAGGGGCGGTGCCTAAGGCTGACGGTTGAATCGAGAGCAAGTGGTGGAATTTCGTTAAAACTAATTTAGTCCGAAGTTAATGAAGAAAGGCCTTCGGCCTAGTTCTCCCATTTAGTGGGCTCAATAGGTTCACGCGTCGCGAGAAGCAGGTTTTTTCTTGAGGACGTGGGTATGGATCCTGAAAATCGTTCACGTCGGACTTGTCTGACACCCTCTTAGTTAATCCTAGGCAATATGATGCTAAAATACCTTCTTATAACCACAATTCCCTCATTGTTCGTTTTGGCGTCGGTCATTTGGTTGATTGTCGCGCTAGTTCGCCGCTCTCGCTTTCGTAAAGTTGCTGCGGGTCTAGTAGTCGTGGAAGCTTTGATACTGGTTGCTTTGTATTTTCATTGGTTCCATCCAAAAGACTATCCACGCAACTACCTAGATAATGATCCGCCCGCTTCGCTGACATTGGCGGAGGCAGCGACTGCCAAGAATTTCTATATTGGGGCAGCGGTCGGGAAGGCTTCTAGTCCCCTGTACGCTGAAATGGTGCCAACTTCGTACAATTCAATTACACCTGAAAATGCTACTAAATGGCGACGCATGTTGGTGAATGGAAAGATTGGTGAATATGATTTTTCCGAAGCGGATGCGATCGTTGATTACGCGGTTTCCAAGGGAGTTCGAGTACGAGGGCATACTCTGGTTTGGGGAAAATTTCCTGGAACAACCTATCCAAAGGAATTAGATGAACGCATTGCATCGGCTACGGACCCGTCCTCAGAGTTACGTCAGGTCATGCGGGATCACATTACGACAGCCATGACGCATTTCAAAGGTCGGATCAAAACCTGGGATGTAGTAAACGAGCCCATGTCGATGGATGGGCCCTATCTGGATAAGAACATCTATTTGAATACATTGGGTAAGGAGTATATTGCCGAGGCTTTCCGGATTGCCCACGAGGTGGATCCTTCCGTTTCGCTATTTATCAATGAGCAATTTGGGAACTATACGGGTGAAGGGGTTGAAGTGTTTTTCGATCTTCTCAAATGGCTAATATCAGAAAACGTTCCGATCCATGGTGTGGGAATACAAGCACACGCGATTTTCAAGACTCACAACCTTGCTGAGTTTGAGGAGTTTGTGAATCGAATCACAGACCTAGGTTTATTTTTTGAAGTAACCGAATTCGATGCTCGTATACGCCTCTTCGATGCGGCGGCGGATCCCTATCAAGCACAGGCGGACTACATGACCGAGTACGCTCGGATTTGCATCGAAAATCCCTCGTGCACAGGATTCACATTTTGGGGTTTAAGCGATGCCAGTACTTGGTTCGACTTCGTTCCGCCGTTTAAGTGGATGCCCCCAAACGATCCATTGCTTTTCGACCTAAACTCGCATCCCAAACCTGCGTACTTCCGAATTTTGGAACTGTTAGAGTCACGAAAGGGCGAATAGATTGCTAGACGGGGAAAACAGCTTCGAAATCTAACAGGATAGGGTTGAAAGTGCGTGAGGATTCTCAGGATTCTGGAATAACTGATTTGGAATGACTGACCTAGATTCCTCGGACACCTATGAACAATTCGTAGAACTGTTTACTCAAAACGAACAGGCCCTGCGAACGTTCGTGCGTAGTTTGGTCCCGACCTGGCACGATGCGGACGAAATCATGCAGGAAGTCGCCCTAGTGGCTTGGCAGAAATTTGGGGAGTTCGAGCTGGGAACCTCGTTCATTAAGTGGACCTGTGTGATAGCCCGTTTCAAGGCCTTGGCCTATCGGAGAAAATTCGCTCGTGAGCGTTTAGCCTTTAATGAGGCGTTGATGGAAGTGATGGCAGAAGAGGCGACTCGGGAAAGTGAGCAAAGAAAGCGTGAGTATGAAGCCCTTGAAAACTGTCTCAAGAATCTTCCTGAAAAGCAAAAGCGGTGGGTGACGCTGGCCCATACTCCCGGAATTTCTTCCAAGGAGCTGGCGGAAGAAATTGGAATGAAGCCGGGGGCGTTCTATATGAGGTTGAATCGGATTCGGGGAACCTTGCTCTCTTGTATCAACAAAAAATTAAAGCAGGAGGGAATCGCATGAGCCACAAGCCTTTAGCGGAGGTCGAGCAACGGTGGATTGAAGACTACTGTAACCAGACTATTTCCCCAGAAGGCTTTGCCCGTTTTGAAATAGAGCTCGAACGGTCGCAGGGACTAAGAGCGGCGACTCGACAGTACCTTGCGTTGGATTCGAATCTGCGGCAAGGTGGGGAGTCATTGGCAGATATCGAAAACGCTTGGCGGGAGAGGAAGGAAAGCAAAGTCATTCGCTTTCCGAGTTGGATTCCTGTAGCCGCTGCCGCTGCGATAGCGTTTGTAGTTGGAATTGGTTACGATCGAATTTCCTCGGGAGATTCGAGCCTGGGTCAACCAACGATTGCCTCTCAATTGGAAGAACCAACCGCAAAGGGTTACGCGGTCGTACAGGGATTGATCGATGTTGTCATGGAAGACGGTACCGCGCTTCGAGCGGGCGACATTTTAGGGGCAGATACGATTTCTCTGGCGAATGGAAGTGCTCGAATCGATTTTTTCTCAGGGGCGCAGGTCTACATCCAGGCACCTGCCAAAATCGAAATCAAGTCTGCCTGGGAAGCGACGTTTCACTCTGGCAAATTGAGAGCGAAGGTCCCTCCGGCGGCGAGAGGGTTTGTCATTGAGTCTAATGGGAGACGTATTGTCGATCTAGGTACGGAGTTCGGGGTGGATACCTCTGCGGAGGAAGTTCGAGTGGAAGTGTTTTCTGGAAAAGTGGAACTCGAAGATCGAGAGCTCAGTACAGGAGAAGCGGTGTCTTTGACGGGCGATGGGCTAACCGCATCGGTATCTTCAAATATCGAGTCCTTTTCAAATCTATTTTCAATCGCTCATGGATTGAATGACTCGACTCGGCTTTCGTTTGAACGCTGGCAGACCTTTAGCGAGACCCTGAGCCGCGATCCTCGTTTGATCGCGTACTTTCCCTTTGCCACCAAGCCAGTCAGTGAAAGTGACCGAGTGCCCAGCGCTTTGTATCCAGACAATGACGAACTGGATGGTGCGGTCGTACTTGCGGAATGGGTAGACGGTCGTTGGGGCGGGTTGAAAGGAGCAATGGAATTCCGTCGACCCGGGTCGCGAATACGCGTCAATATACCCGGTCAGTTCGAAGCCTACACATTTTCCTGCTGGGCTCGTATCGACAGTTTGGATCGCCGTTACAATGCGCTCTTTCTGGCCGATAGCTATCAGAATGGGGAGCCCCACTGGCAGATTCGCAATGATGGGGTGCTCATGATTGGCGTGATGATTGACGATCAGGCGATTCGGAATGACCTAAAAACGGAGGCTGGCAAACCTATGCGAGGACGTTCCCGGAATTACTATTCACCTCCCATTTGGGACATGAGCATGAGCGGTCAGTGGCTTCACCTGGTGTCGGTTTACGACCCCTCTAAGCGAAGGGCGGCTCACTATGTCAATGGGTCGATGATCAGTGAGCAAGAAATTGAGGACGATTACGTTATCGACCAGTTGAAGATAGGAAACGCTGAGATTGGCAACTGGGGCGACCCCAATCGAAAAGACCCAGGCTATGCCATTCGAAACCTTAACGGGAGAATCGATGAGTTAGCCATCTTCAACGCGGCCTTGGACGATAGCGAGATCGCTGAGCTCTATCGTAACGGCCTCAATTAGTAAGCCGGCGTCCGAATCTAGAGGAGTCGAGCCTTTTTCGCACCATGACGGTTTTCGGCAAGGGATCTATTCTATTCGCTGGCTGGAGGACGCTCGACTCTTACGAGGATCTTTTCGATTAGGTTTCGAGCTGTGGTCAGTTGAGAAGAGTCGTAGTAGACTTCGCCGCTTTGTTGGCTGCTGCTGCCGCCGTGGCCCACGAATTCCATGAGGTAGTATTTTTGAGGGCTCTCGGGATCGATGTAGGCGCTGTAGAAGACGGAAGGCTGCCCAATGCCGGGAAGGGTGTAGCCAGCCTCCGTTTCCGCCTGCTCCGAGTGGTAGAACTCGTTGGTGTCGTTGGGGACATTCGCTTCCACGCTGATGTAGAATCCGTTGGGATCTTCATGCAGATTGTTGGCGATGGAGAAGCTGTGTTCAGGAGTGGCGCCCGAGTAGGCGTCAATGTCGCCATCGGGCTCGATGCCTGACGCCAAAGTGAACTGGTGCCGCCAGATTGGCAAGATGTCGACGCGTCGCCGTTCGTTGCCCGCCCACTCGAAGGATTCGGAAAACGCGCTTTCCTCGGATACGAAAAAGGTCTCGATGAGAGCTCCTACCGAGGATTCCGCCCAGATGGCGATTTGCGGGCGCACCCCGGTGAAGGGTGTTGGAAATTCGGCTACGGGGTCGTAGGCGGGTCCCCATTCGATCTCGATGAAGACTGATGCCTCCTGGTCGGTTCGCCGCTTGAGTTGGGTGAATTTTTCAAGGGGTCGAATCGCGGTGCCGGATTCCGGGCGAAAGATGGTCGCCCGGTTTCTCGCTTCGTAGCCAAGCGCTATCAAGTGGGGAACGGGCCACCAGTTGAGAAAACAGGCAGCGAGAAGGTAGGCACAGGTTATGAGGGGTAGCACGACCAGCCGTTTGGAGCTTAACGGTTCCCCGCTGGAGGCTTTCACACCTTTGAGTCTGCGGGAAAAGTAGCCTATCCGGGAAGAGAGATGCAGTCCAACTAACAGCAGGACAAAGGCGCCGAACAGGATGTGGATGCGGGTGGTTGCTAGGCTGAAGGGCTCGAAGAAGCGCAGAAAGGCGCTCGCGATTAAAACGAGGAAGGCAAACAGTAGGGCGAAATTGACGTAGTGCTTCATGCGGTGAGGCCCAGCTTATTGCCATTGAAGGTCCGCTTTCTGCTAACAAGGGTAGGGCGAGAGCGTCCCGCTCCGCCGTGATTGCCCAATTCGAGATCCTTGTGCGGCGGAGCGGGACGCTCTCGCCCTACCAGAAAACCTATTGATACCAATAATGACAGCACACTAGGATTTCCGATCAACGTACCGCTTGAGTCAATACGCATCGAGCGCGGATCGAGCAAGTCGTTAGGAGATGGCCGAGGGCTCTGGAATCGTTTCGCCGGCACGATCGGTAAGAGGTGGCAATTCTCCTTCGTGTCCGCAAAGGCGACGCAGCTCTGAAATGTGCTTCTTACCAACCTGCCTGGGATCGACCCCGTATTTCTTGCAAAGCCCCGCTGCGTATCCAGTCGCGACACCCATTTGGCCGCATGTATTCATAACACGTGGACCGCCGAGGCCGATGTGCGTGCAACTGAAACAGCGTCCCGCCATCTGAAGATTGGGGACATCTTTGGCATAGAGCGAACGGTAAGGAATGTAGTAATACGTATTTTTGATTCTCTGGAAAATCGCTTCGGAAAGAAAATCCACGGGTTTGCCAAGAAGTTTCTCCTGATAGTGGACATCGATCTTCCGCCTCTCGATTACTACTGCATCGGGGAATTCGATCGAGTCTCGAGCGTCAACGCCCGTGTAGATGTGGTCGCCTACAATGCGTCTGGATTCACGCTTGCCGGCGAGGAAGGAAATCCAATCGAGTTCCAGATTGGCGTGCTGGCGGCGTTTAATGGCGTTGCTGTAGGAACCGTAGATCGCTCGGAACATATGGTCCCGAATCGTTTCCGCGTCGTGAATCTGGTGCAGGTCGTTGTGGGAATACTCCCACTGCCATTCGCCCGCGGTTGCGACGTGGTTTTTCGCGACCGGTTTGGCCCAGGGGACTTCAGGGAAGCGGACCCGTTTTTCGGTAGCGCGAGTGTACCACATGACGCTGGAGCCCATGACGCGATTGTCGGGCTTTTCTGGAGACCAGAGTTCGCCATGCTCCTCCCACTCTTCGCCAAACTCGTGTTTCGATTCACGCCCATAACGGTATTCGCAACCTGACATGTGGCCGAGCCAGCCGTCGCCGGTGCTGTCGAGAAATTGTGTTCCGGTAAACCGTTTGAGCGTACCGTTGGCCGTTTCCATGGCCTGCACGGCGTGTATACGTCCGTCTTTCATTTCCACCGAATTCATGGTGTGGCTCAGGTAGTAATCGACGTTCTTGAGCGCCATCATGTTACTCATGCGGTGCTTGTCGGCCTCCAGAGCCTGAGGATCCGAATTCGGGTAGTGAGGCGTATCGATGAGATCTAGAATTTTGTTTGCCCGGCCATGGATTCCTTCGGTGTGGACCCGAATCTCTCCACTGGCATTGCCACCTAGTACAGGCCGGTTATGAATCATGGCGACCTTGACGCCTTGCGAGCTGGCGGCGATTGCGGCGGCACAGCCAGAAATTCCACCCCCAACGATGACTAGATCGTAGTGACCTTGGTCTACTGAGGAGGAAGGGAGGCCGACTTTTTCGCGTCTCCATTGGGGCAGAGTTTCTTTGTTAATCGGTGGCGTGTCGTTAGCATCGAGGCTAAAATAGACCGCGGAGCAGCGTCCCTCGAATCCAGTCAGGTCTTCCAGAGCGATGGTCGTGGAGAGCTCACCTGCGGACACATCGACGGTACCGCCTGATTGCCAAGTCCAGTCCGCTTTTGTCCCAAAGGTCTCTTTCAGCGCTTGGTCTCCCAGACGTATCTTGAATTTTCCTGGTGAATCCCACTCGCCGGGACACCAGTCTTTGGTCAGGGCCCAGACATGATAGCGTCCTGCTTTGGGGAATCGCATTTCCGCTTGAGCGTTCTCGACCGGTTTGCCTAGCCCATGGGCGATTAAGTAACTGAAGCCGAGGTGAGATTCGAACTGGTTGTCGAGCATCCACCCACCGAGGCTCGAAAAGTGGGCGGTCTCAACGAGGACGGATTTGCTGTCACCCGATTTCGCTGTTTTCCCGAAGAGCGGGTGAGTTGCGAGCAATGATAACGAAGCCAGGCTGAATTGGCTGATAAAATCTCTACGGGGTATTGTGTTCATGCTATTTGTCTCGTTGGGTGTCTAAGAGGGTATCGTTTGAAACTTGTTTTTGCAATAGTGTCTCAAGTTGGACGCTACGATTCGAAGCCTTTGTGGGTCAATCGTTGACCTAGGTAAAGGATGAACCCTTTTGGCATCGGGTGTTAGGCTTTTTATGGAAGGGTAGAAGTTTTGTCAGGCGAGAAAGGCTAAAGAGCGTTGAAATTTAATTTAACCGAAAATAGCTTGAGATCCAATCCCCAAAAAAGCTCTATCTATGCCCGTTGGTTTCATTAATTTAGTCACTTTCGCCGTCTCATTTTCAATTGTGAGCGCATCGTTTTTGAAGGCGCAGTCGCCCAATATCGTGCTCGTCTTGACGGATGACCAAGGCTGGGGAGCGACTTCGGTATTGATGGATGAAGACGTTCCTGAATCGAAAAGCGATTTCATTAAAACCCCTCATCTCGAAAAGCTAGCGAATCGCGGAGTCATATTTTCGCAAGGCTATGCCCCGCATCCGAATTGCTCGCCGTCTCGCTATTCGATCCTGACCGGGAAAAGCCCAGCATTGCTTCAGATGTCAGATATAGTCGACCGGCACGAGGGTCCGTTTTTTGAGGGAAACCGGATTGCGCCACCACCGCATGTGAATGATATTGCGGATGAGGAGATCACAATCGCAGAGTGGATAAAGCAGCATCGCTCCGAATATGCTGCGGCTCATTTTGGAAAGTGGCATATCAACGGGGGCGGTCCGGAGAGGCATGGATTTGACGCTAGCTCGGGAGCTACGGGAAATCGGGAAGGTGGAAGCGAGGATCCGGACCCGAAGCGCATTTTTTCCATTACTAAGAGTGGCAATGATTGGATGGAAAAGCAGGTGAAATCGGGCAAGCCGTTTTACTTGCAACTCTCGCACTACGCCACGCACTTGGCGGTCTTCTCAAAGAAATCGACTTTAGACGAAACAGAGGCGCGAACGCCTGGAGAACGCCATAATCAGGCAGGCCACGCTGCCATGAGTCAAGATTTGGATACGGGGTTGGGGATGACTTTGTCGAAAATTGAAGAGCTTGGAATTGGGGACAACACCTACGTCATCTACCTTGGCGATAATGGAAGTTATCCTATCCCAAATCCTAGCAACACGAATGGACCTCTCCATGGCTGGAAAGCGACTTTGTGGGAAGGCGGGATTCGGGTTCCATTCATTGTTGCGGGTCCAGGAATTTCACCGGGAAGAAGCCGGGAGCCAGTGGTGGGTTACGATCTATTCCCGACGATTGCGGATTGGCTGGGAATCGGATCCGTGCCTGCAGATCAAGAAGGGGGTAGCTTGGCGAATATCCTTTCAGGGCAGTCCAATGCGAAGGTGAACCGAGCTAATCCGTTTCTCGTTTTTCACTTTCCACACTACCAGTTGCAAAAAGGTGGTCAGCCTTCCACGACGCTGCATCAAGGAGACTTCAAGTTGGTCAAATTTTGGGAGACTGGCGACTATCACCTCTACAATTTGAAAGAGGATCTATCCGAGACAATAAACCTGTCAAAAGTAGATACTAATCGAACGGTGCGAATGAGCCAATTGCTGGAGGATTATCTCAAATCGATCCGGGCTGGTATTCCAACAGCAAATACACAGTTCAATCCCCAGAAGGATCCGGGAAAGAAATGGGCTGACATTAAGGCCCGGCTGGTGGAGGATCCTTATTTTATCGTTCCGTAAGGAGGGTAGTGGGCGATCTCCGAGCGCCCGCAATCTATTCAATTCAATATGGGCGCCCGGTGATCGCCCGCTACCTAAGAAGTAATTGCGATTTTGAGGGTCAGCCCTACGTATAGGACTTGTCGTAACTCGTAGGAGCGGCTTTACGCCGCGAAGCCCCTTGGTCAATCGCGGCGTAAAGCCGCTCCTACATTTCGAGCAGAAAGCCTATTGGATATGGCGTGTGAGTGGGGAGTACCGGGTCGATCCTCCCTCCCTCGGATTCAGGGAACCGAAGCGAAATCGAAATCCACAAGGGCCTCGACGGATAGCGTACCCAATTGGCGGCGCAGCTCGCGTACATCGCCAGTTTCATCGGGATGTATCCGGTTTGTCATGAAAATCACGATGGTCTGCGAGAAGGGGTCGATCCAAATACTTGGTCCGGCGAATCCCGTATGACCGAAGCCTCCAATAGGGAAAACATCCCCCCGCTGACCCGAGTAGCTCGAGTCGATGTCCCAGCCGAGCCCTCGAAGGGACTCCACTTCGTCGGGCGATTGTACCGAAGTCATCAACTCAATGGTTTCGGGTTGCAAAAGGCGAAAGCCCTCTAGTTCCCCGTTATTAAGGATCATGCGAGCAAATTTCGCTAGGTCTGGAGCCGTCGTAAATATCCCTGCATGTCCGTGAACGCCACCGGTTTTCCGACAAATGGGATTGTTGGCGATTCCTCGAAGCATCTCGCCATCCACCCACTTGGTCGGAGCGATTCTCTCTTTCAATTCCAGCGACGGGAGGTATCCCGTGTCGCTCATTCCCAATGGTTCAAAGATTTCCGTGCGCGCAAATTCTTCCAACGGCATGCCTGAAATCTGTTCAACGATCTCGCCCAGAAGAATGTAATTGATATCGCTGTAGATAAACTGGGTTCCCGGCGGGTGTTGCGCTTTCTCCGTTTTCGCAAGGGCAATAGCGGTTTCGTATCCAGTCCACTGTTCTTGGATGCCGTTCACTTCGATAGTATGGTCAATGCCTGGACGTAGGCCGGATGTATGCGTTAAAAGGTGACGAATGGTGATGGCTTCTTTCCCGCCGTTGTCGAAGTCCTCAAGGTACTGCTGAACCTGTGCATCCAATTCAATCTTCCCACGTTCCATTAGCAGTAAGATCGCGGGAGCGGTTGCCATCACCTTAGTCAGGGATGCTGAATCATAAAGGGTATCGATCGAAGCGAAAGCGATCTGGGGTTCGAGAGCGGCGTAGCCGTAAGCCTTGGTATAGACTCCTCCCTTGTGCTCTAACCAGAAAACCCCACCGGGAGTTTTGCCTTGTCGAATCGCTTTCTCGATCGCTCGGTCTATTTTCTGCAGCTTGCTGGTTTGAAGGGGTCCCGTTGGCGCGGGTTCGCAAGAAGTGAGCAGGGGCAGGAGGCAGAGAAGAAGAATGAGTGATAGCCTTTGCCCCAACACGAAGGAGATCCTCGGTCGTCGAGAGCGGTTCTGCGAGAATCTTATCATGGGAGTAACTTACAGGGGCGTTGGGGTCGGCGTAAAGATCGTCTTTCTTCTTAGGCGTTGCCAAATGCGGGATTAAGCCTGATTGTTCGAATTCCTCTCGTATCCCCTATGTCCCCATGAGCTCCTCGTCAGAATCTACTCAACGCGAAATTATCGGTAACCCGAACCCGACAAATGTTCACAAGCTGATCTTCGTCATGGCGTCGGTTACGTCACTAATGCTGTACTTGCACCGGTACACATGGGCGGTTATCCGACCTGAACTCGCTCGTGAGTATGGATATACAAATACAGAGCTGGAACAGATTTTCACGTTTTTCAATATCACTTACGCCCTGGGTCAAATTCCGAGTGGTGTGGTGTGTGACTACTTTGGAGCAAGGTTTTTTCTGAGTTCGCTCATTGGGGGATGGTCGCTGAGTTTAGTCTTATTTGCCTTAGGAGGCTCGTTTGTGACCTTTTGTATCGCACGGCTTGTTTTTGGCGCCGCGCAAGCAGGAGCGTATCCTAGTTTGAACAGCGTATCCCGGAACTGGTTTCCACCTGCCAACCGGACGACCATGCAAGGGTTTGTGGCGAGTTTCGCGGGTAGAGCAGGTGGGGCTCTCGCTCCGATCATAATGGCGACCGTGCTAATGAGCTACTTCGGTTTTCATTGGAAGGTGGCGCTCATGATAATGGCGGGAGCAGGAATCTTCTTAGCTCTGGTCTTTTTTGCCCTCTACCGGAATAGCCCGGAAGATGACAAGCGGGTGAACGAAGCTGAGAGAGAGCTTTTTAGAGCAGAGAACCTAGCCCAAAAAACTCAATCGAAAGTCCTGAGTTTTAGGCAGGCATTGAAGCATCGAACCTTGCAGATAATGGTCTTCGCCCAAGTATCCAATGCGGGAGCGGACATTATTTATACTTCGGTCCTCGGCAGTTATTTCCTTTCGAAGGGAATCTCGATCGCAGAGATGGGAATCTACGCGAGTTTTCCGCTCTTTGGCGGAGCCGTGGGAGGTTTTGTGGGAGGCTATCTAAATGACTATTGTATTCGTCTCACTGGGAGTCGAAAGAATGCTAGGCGAATAATGGGCTCCTCGGGAAAAGTCATCGCAACGATATGCCTTTTCTTTGCGATTTCACAGACCAGCGTCCTTGCTCTGGCGATTGGCCTGTTCATCGTTAAGTTTTTCAGCGATTGGTCTCAACCAACGGTTTGGGGTACGTGTACCGATATTGGGGGGCGGCACTCAGGGACGGTCTTCAGCATCGTGAATATGTCAGGGAATATCGGCGCGGTTCTTGTGCCGGTACTGCTTTTGGGACCTTTGTTGGATGGCTTCGCCACTACGCAGATGGTTGATGGTGTTTCAGAGGTCGTGACCAACTATTTCCCGATGTTCATCGTGGTTGCGGTCATGTATTTGATTACCGCGGCTTGTTGGATGACGGTGGATCCCTCTAGGCCAATCGACCCGGGTCAAGAGAGTTGAAGGTGTAGCTCCACCTCATCTACCATTCCGCCACAGATCCATCTTCATGGCGCCAGTCTCGATCGTTTCGCATGAAGCTTTCTTTGTTGGCCTCGATAACCGCGTCTTCGTCAATCTCTATGCCTAAACCAGGCAATCTGGGCAGATCCAAATAACCTTCCGTGATATTGAATACGTCCTTGTTTTTGACATAGTCCTGAAGGTCCCCCGAATCGTTGTACTGCATTTTCAAAGACATCTCCTGTATGACAAAATTTGGCGTACACGCGTCGAGCTGCATGGAACTAGCCAGAGCAATGGGTCCCAGTGGGCAATGAGGCGCGACACCGATGTCGTAAGCTTCCGCCATTGCCGCGATCTTTCTGCTCTCCCAGATTCCACCTGCGTGAGACAAATCTGGCTGTATGATGTCGACGGTTCCTTGGGCGATGATTTCCTTGTAGCCCCAACGTCCATACAGACGTTCTCCGGTTGCCAGCGGGATCCGTGTGTGACGGGCGAGCTCGGGAAGGAAATCAAGGTGTTCCGGAAGAACCGGCTCTTCGTAAAAGAGGGGACGAAGCACTTCCATTTCTTTCGCCAGAAATTTGGCCATGGACTTGTGTACCCGACCATGGAAATCGATACCGATTCCAACATCTGGGCCGACAATTTCACGCACGCTCGCCAAACGAGCGACTGCCGCGTCGATCTCCGCGTAGCTGCCGATGCGCTCACAAGCGCCCGTCGCGTTCATTTTGACATTGCGAAAACCTTGTTCGAGCCGGCTCTTAGCGTCTTGGTCCGACTTGTTAGGATCATCTCCTCCTACCCAGGCATAAGCTTTGATCTTATCTCGAACCGCTCCACCCATTATGTCGTAGACAGGAATTCCTAGGGCCTTGCCCCGAATGTCCCAGAGCGCCTGTTCAATACCCGAAATGGCGCTCATCAAAACGGGTCCCCCCCGATAGAATGAGCCGCGATACATGGTTTGGAAGTGATGCTCGATCAGTCGGGGATCTTTGCCAATGAGATAGGGCTCGAGTTCTTTAACCGCGGCGATGGTGGTATCGGGCCGGCTTTCTACAACTGGCTCTCCCCATCCGGTGATGCCTTGGTCGGTTTCAATCTTCAGAAAGACCCAGCGGGGTTTGACTTTATAAAGTGTTAGCGAGGTGATTTTCATTTTGGAGGGAAAGATCGTTTCTGTATTTCGAGCGAATAGTAAAACGTTCAGATTGGGAAGTAATAATTTTGGATGCGAGTTGTAGCTGCGCTACCATTACAAGCCGTCGACGCTTGAGTTCGCGAATGAGTGTTTTTATGTGGACCCAGTCATTGGGTATCTTCTTCATGCCATTCTCCTGACCGAAATAGTGAGCATCAAATTCGACAACACTTATGCGCGTTTACCCGAGCGATTCTATGCTAGGCTTGCTCCGGCGAGCCTTCGGGTACCAAAGTTGATTCGCGCCAACCGGGGACTCGCGGAGAGGCTGTCCATCTCTGAGGATTGGCTAGAGTCCGAGGAAGGAGTCGCGATGCTCTCGGGCAATCAAGTTCCTGAAGGGGCAGAACCGATTGCCCAAGCCTATGCGGGACACCAGTTCGGCGGTTTCGTACCACAGCTCGGTGACGGCCGAGCCCTATTGCTCGGTGAGATCGTCGATACCAAAGGGGATCGTTTTGATCTGCAGCTGAAGGGCTCGGGGCGTACGCCTTTTTCGCGCCAAGGAGATGGCAAGTCTGCCTTGGGGCCGGTGATTCGGGAGTACATCGTCAGCGAAGCGATGGCGGCGTTGGGTGTTCCTACAACGCGGGCTTTGGCAGCGGTTGCTTCCGGTGAAAGTGTTTTGCGTCCGGAGGGTTCGTTGCCGGGTGGCGTTTTTACACGGATTGCAGCGAGTCATATTCGCGTCGGTACGTTTCAGTACTACTACGCTCGCAATGACCTTGAGGGGACCCGCCTGCTGGCCGATTACGTGATCGCTAGGCATTATCCTGAAGCGGCGGATTCGTCGAATCCTTATGGGGCCCTGATAAGTTCGGTTGCGAAGGCTCAAGCGGATTTGATCGCCCAGTGGATGTCACTTGGCTTTATTCATGGAGTAATGAACACGGATAACATGGCCATTTCAGGTGAGACCATCGACTACGGCCCCTGCGCGTTTATGGACACCTTTCATCCGCAATGCGTTTTTAGTTCGATTGATAGAGGCGCCCGTTACGCTTGGGGAAACCAGCCTGATATCGGATTATGGAATCTGACTCGATTTGCAGAGACCTTGTTGCCTCTGCTTTCGGAGAATGCGGAGGAGGCGGTGAGCTTGGCCCAGGGCGCTCTCTCCCAATTTTCAGATCGGTTCGCGGACCAGTATATCACCCGTTTCCGTACGAAATTAGGGCTTCCCGCATCCGCACCGGTAACACTCATTCAGGATGGCCTCGATCTTCTTGCGTCACAGAAGATCGATTTCACTCTCTTCTTTCGGCGACTTACTCAAGTCGCTGGCGGGAATTCCCCACGGGATCTCAAAGCGCTCTTTTCCGAAGAAGAGCCCTATGAGAAGTGGATTAGCAATTGGCGGAAGGAAGCGGATCCAGCCCAGCGCTATTCGGAAATGCGGTTGGCCAATCCTGTAATTATTCCGCGAAATCATCGCATTGAGCAAGCGATTCAGGCTGCCTACGGTGGAGACTATTCTCTCTTCCATCGTCTTGTCGATGCATTGGCCAATCCATTCGATGAGCAGACCGAGTATGAAGACCTCGAATCACCACCGCTACCCGAAGAGGTTGTTCACGAGACTTTTTGTGGCACTTGATGGAAAGGGGACAAGATTAAAGAAGTCGTTGGATTCGAGGTGTCTTTGATATTTTAATACAAAGAACCAGCCTGTGCTTAAGAGCGGCGAAGGGGATAGGACTCGATCTCGATGTAGCGACTCTTGTCGGGACCGCGCCTACTTTCGTATAAAGAGAACTCCTGCACGGAGAACACTGGACCGTTTTTCACCTTAGTGTTTAAGGACAGCGCCTTTATTGCTTCTCGTGAACAAGTGGCGCATCGACCGATTGTAATGTGCGGAATGAAATCGCGCATTTCACACTCAATTCCGGCCCCAATAACCGCGTCGTCAATTTGCTGGCGTAATTGGAATAGCAAGGGATGCCCTGTTCCCAATCCTACCCAAATTACTTTGGGAGCGCCTTTGGAGGGAAACGTGCCGATGTTGCCGATCTCAAGTGTAAAGGATGACACCGCTACCGAGCGTAAAACGCGTCGGAGACCGTCTTCGTCTTCATCCTCCACGTTGCCCAGAAACTGCATCGTCAAATGTAGGTTCTCCTTGGCTATCCAGCGAGTATTTGAAAGCGAGTCGTCGCATAGGCTCGCGAGATATTCACTAACCGATTCCGGTATTTTGATCGCTATAAATTCGCGTCTTACTGGCATGTTTTTTTCTAGCTCACCATACAATGGAGTTGTCACTTGCGGCCAGATTTTTGAAACACAAGCTTCTCCTTCGAATGATGTTTTGCCCTTCTTTGTATTTTAATCTCTTTGGGTTTAATGCACCGAAGGTTGTCGGAGACCCCGACTCGCCGGTGGCTTTGGGAGGGAGGACCGAGCCGGTCCTCCGTATAAGGTTGATGATTTGGAGGACCGAGCTGGTCCTCCCTACCTTCAGGAATGCTTCGCTTGCGCTAATCGCAAGTCGACCGCGAGGTCGAGAGCTCTTGACTCGGCGTAGCAATGTCTCCAGCGGTCTGGCTTTAGCAAACTGACGGAGCAGAGCGTAGATGGCGAAGCAAACTAATGTAGGAGCGGCTTTATGCCGCGATAAACCTACGCATAATCGCGGCGTAAAGCCGCTCCTACATTCGATGCATTCTTATTTCAGAAGAGTTCGAAGAACGAAGACGGTTGCTCTCGGGACCTTCAATATCCTGAGGGCAAAGTTTAGTTAAGCATGACTAACATAAAAACGCAATATGACGTTGTCGTCATCGGTGGCGGGCATAACGGATTGGTATCTGCCTGCTATTTGGCGAAAGCCGGATTCTCGGTTTTGATGTTGGAACGCAATGCGGAGATCGGAGGGGCCACTCGATCTATGCAGGTCTTTCCAGGGATGGATGCGCGGCTTTCCGCTTATTCTTATTTGGTGAGTCTCTTTCCGCAAAAAATAATCGATGATCTTGGCATGCGATTGCGGCTCAAAACCAGAAAAACGGCGTCCTGGACCCCTGCCTTGGAAAAGGGGACGTTCCGCGAATTGCTTCTACGCAATGGTGATCCGGAGTTTAATCGCGATGCCTTCACTAAGTTGACCGGAAATGAAAATGATTACCGAGGCTTTCTTCAGTTGCAGGAGATGCAGGAGGAACTGGCCTCGGTCATTTGGCCAAGCTTGACTTCCCCATTGCTTAGCAGAAAACAACTTCGCAGCCGCCTTGATCGAGGAGCGGATAAGGCGTGGCAAGCGTTGATCGAAGAACCGATTGGGAAGGCCATTGAACGATTGATTTCCGATGACCTGATTCGCGGCAGCGTCTTTACCGATGGACGGATCGGTGTATCCACTTTTCCCCACGATTCCACGCTGATACAAAACCGTTGTTTTCTGTATCACGTCATTGGCCAAGGTACGGGTGAATGGAAAGTTCCTTTGGGAGGTATGGGCTCCTTGGTCGAGGATTTAGTCGCCATCGCGAAGCAAAGTGGTCGCGTCACGTTCGCGACCCGGGCAAACGTCCTCCGGATTTGTCCAGGGACCAAGTGTTCCTCCATCACGTTCGACCGGGACGGAAGCACGCAAGAGGTCGATGCTCGTTTTGTTCTCTGCAACGCCTCGCAACAGGTTCTAGGGAAATTATTGAGTGAAGAGGCCTCTGAAGTGGCCTTGGTTGAAGGCGCTGGATTCAAAATGAACCTTCTTCTTAAACGGCTACCTAAGCTTCGCTCAAGACTCTATGAGGCGTCCGAGGCCTTCGCGGGCACGGTTCATATTGATGAGGGGTATGAGCAGATGATGACGAGCTATCGGGAAAGCATTGCGGGCAAGGTTCCTGCCAGACCGCCAGGCGAGATTTATTGTCACACATTGACGGATACTTCCATTTTATCGAAAGAATTGAATGAACAGGGATATCACACCATAACGCTTTTCGGATTGGATCTGCCTTACCGTCTTTTTGAAAAAGACAATGACAAGGTTCGTCGAGAAGTGGTGGGCAAGTATCTAGCGGGAATCAACCAGTACCTTGATGAGCCGATTGAAGCGTGTCTAGCTGTGGACGCGAATGGAAGTCCTTGCATCGAAGCGATGAGCCCCCTCGATCTTGAAAACAAGCTTTGCCTTCCCAAGGGAAACATCTTTCACGGAAATCTCACTTGGCCCTTCACTGATTTGGAGGAAGACGTTGGCCAGTGGGGCGTTGAAACGGAGTATTCTAACATCCTGATATGCGGTTCGGCGGCCAAAAGAGGAGGAGCGGTCAGTGGAATACCTGGCCACAATGCAGCGATGAAGGTTTTGGAGATGACATCCAAGGCGAAATCATAGGGGGATTCGCAAGAGATCGATTGCTTTTGCCGACGAGGGAATTAGGAACGAGTCATTACTGCTTAAAAGAAGTTTAATAAAAGAAATCTAAACCCATGCGAACCTTCCTCCCGTTACTTCTGGTTTCGCTTCTCAGCTCGATTGGTTTTGCTGAAACGAAACCACCCGTGGTGAGCTCGTCGAAGCCGAACGTCGTTTTCATCATCGTAGACGATCTGAATGACATGCCGCTCCAGCCCGATGGGAAGCCGCTGGTGCCCACCCCTAATATCGATCGACTGAAAGAGCAGGGGGTCACGTTTACCAATGCCCATACCAACGACCCGTTGTGCGCGCCTTCGCGGGCCAGTATGCTTTTCGGTCTCTATCCGCAGACCACGAGTCTTTACTGGTTTGAAAACTGGCAGGATAATGCAATCTACCAGGAAAGCGTTTCGCTGCACGACAATCTCCGAAAGGGCGGGTATGGGGTCTATGGCACGGGCAAGGTCTACCACGGAAACCAGAATGGTTTGTTTGACGAATTTGGCCACTATGGCGACGTAGGTCCATGGCCATGGGATGGCCAGTCCGAGAATTTCCGGCTTCCGCATCCGCAGCAGCTCTTCTTGTACGAAGGCGATGATGCGGACATGGACTACAAGTGGGAACACGTGTTCGGACCGCTTTCCGATATTCCCGACTGGCCAGCGGATCCAGCCAATGGTATTCCTGGATACAAGGGCTGGCGGCTTTTCGGAAAACCCTACCGATATGTAAACAGTGATGACCGGGATCCACTGGCGGATGAACTCGGGGCCGCTTGGTCGGCCGAGGTAATCAAACGGCAGCATGATAAGCCCTTTGCGCTTTTTACAGGCCTTATTCGAACCCACACGCCGCTATACGCGCCTCAAAACTACTTTGATCGTTTTCCGTTGGAATCCATTGAATTGCCTGTAGTCGATCCGAACGATTTGGACGATGTGTCGAGCGCTTTGGGGAATGAGGATCTGTATGGGTTTCGTCGCTACAAAATGCTAGTCCGCCATGAAGGGAAAGACCTGTTTCGCAAGTGGCTTCAGGCCTACATGGCTTGTGTGTCGTTTGTTGATGACCAGGTAGGAACGATCCTTGATGCTGTCGAGGATAGTCCGGAACGCGACAATACCATTATATTCTTCACGAGCGATCATGGTTTCCATGCGGGTGAGAAGAACTTCCTTTACAAAGGCAGTCTTTGGGAGCCGTCTACTCGAATTCCGCTCATTGTTGCCGGGGTCGAAGGATCGGCAATGGGGAAGACTTGTGATCATCCGGTTTCATTGATCGACATATACCCTACTTTCAATGAATTGCTCGAATTGAATCGTAATCCGAATTCTGATACGAACGGATACGAACTAGAGGGGCATAGCCTATTGCCCTTGATTCGAGATCCTGAGAATGGAGAATGGTCCGGGCCCGATGTTGCCATTACGACCATACCAGGTAAGAACCATATGCAGCATCGGATCTACGAAGGAACTCTGTATCCACATTTTTCCGTTCGTGGAAAGCGCTGGCGGTACTCTTTGGCATCAAATGGGGAAGAAGAGCTTTACGATCACGACAAGGATCCTTTCGAGTGGCGCAATCTTGCGGACAATCCGGAATACGCCTTTGTGAAAGCGGGACTGAAAACACAGCTCATAGAGTTACGAGATGGCCCCAACTGGAACAAGTTGGATGATATGAGGAGCTGGACTTCTGCGAGAGGGGTTAAGGTGCATAGTGGGGAAATTCGAATGTCTGGTGGAGGTTCGGCGATGCTTGCCACGAAAGAGTCGTTTGAAAATTTCGAATTCGAGGCGGATATGAAAGTGGAACCGAATGCACGGATGAGAATCCGCTACCGAAGAGATCCTAGCAGTGTCGTGTATTCCCCCATTTTGGCGTCCGATGAAGCGGAGTACAGCGGCTTTCATGTGGGCGAATGGAATCGCTATCGAATCCGGGTTCACAATGGCCGTCATCAGCTTTGGATCAACAATCGGTTCGTAAGTGACGACGTTCGGGATGCTGCGAGCGAGTCTGGTCCACTAGTTGTAGAGGCGATGGGAATGAGGTCGACCGATGTCCGTATTCGAAATGCGAGGATCAGGGAACTTTAACTGTTTATCCAAGCGGTAGATCGCGATTCTCGCTGGGTCCTAAGAGAGTGTCTAATAAAGCAGAATATGCGTCGTTTTTGTCCAGATGGGTCTGGGCAAGGCGGGCGCGTTGCGGGGTATCCATGGAATGGCTATCCCCAATGCGCTCAACGCAACCCAGGCCCATCTGGGCGGAAACCCCTTCGAGGCAGCGTCCTTTTTAGCTCCTTGCTTCGTTACAGCCGAGGGCCAAAGCCGTTCGGCTGAGCTCAGGCCGAAGCCCTACGGGCATTGGCGCCTCGCCTTCGCCTTGCCAAAATCTAAAAATGCCTGCTGCGACGCGCATCCTGCTTTATTAGACACTCTCTAAGGCAATATACAGGATCGAGGGCCTAGGCTTGCCGATGGGAGGCGGAAAATAAAAATAGGCTTATTGCAAAGGTTTGAGTTGAATTGGGAGGGAACGCGGACTTCACTTTCCCCATGACAACAATCGGGACGCCATTTACTTCCACTGCAAAAAAAGCGCTGCTCTGCGGCTCGGGTGAACTCGGAAAGGAAGTCGTGATCGAGTTGCAGCGCTATGGTGTGGAGGTCATCGCTCTGGACGCCTATGCCGATGCGCCTGCGATGCAGGTGGCAGACCGTTCCCGCGTCGTTTCAATGCTCGATGGAGCGGCGCTCCGAGCGATCATCGAACAGGAGAAGCCCGATCTGGTGATCCCCGAAGTAGAAGCGATCGCCACCGATACCCTTGCGGAACTGGAAGCGGAAGGAATTGCGACGATTATTCCGACTGCCCGGGCAACTCAATTGACCATGAACCGAGAAGGCATTCGCCGGTTGGCTGCGGAGGAATTAGGACTCGCAACGTCGCCGTACCGTTTTGCGGATACGTACGAAGATTATTGTGAGGCGATTTCAGAAATCGGAATGCCATGCGTTATCAAGCCTATCATGAGTTCCTCAGGAAAGGGACAGAGCGTGGTCAAGTCGGAGGCTGACAGGGAAACTTCCTGGAATTATGCTCAAGAAGGGGGCCGGGCCGGAAAAGGAAAAGTTATCATAGAAGGCTTTGTGGACTTTGACTATGAGATTACGCTTTTGACGGTGAGGCATGTCGATGGAACGAGCTTTTGCGATCCGATTGGGCATGTTCAGGTCGATGGTGACTATCGCGAATCTTGGCAGCCACAACCGATGAGCGATGCCGCATTGGAGAACGCAAAACGAATTGCGGGAGCGGTTACGGGTAGTCTAGGTGGCTTTGGCATCTTTGGCGTCGAGCTTTTCGTGAAGGGCGATCTGGTGTATTTCAGTGAGGTTTCACCGCGTCCGCATGATACTGGGATGGTGACAATGATTTCCCAGGACCTTCCCCAGTTCTCTTTGCATGCAAGAGCGATCCTCGGTTTGCCGATACCGTCTATCCGGCAGTTCGGACCGAGTGCGTCAGCAGTGATACTGGTTGAGGGAAACTCTGATAAAGTTTCCTTCGGTAACCTCAATGAGGCCTTGAGTGCGCCGGACACGCAATTGCGGCTGTTCGGCAAGCCGAAGGTTGCGGGCAAGCGCCGCATGGGAGTAGCCCTCGCCCTTGGAGCGGACATTGAAGAAGCAAGAGCGAAGGCCCGGAAGGCGTCTTCTTCGGTATCCATTGAACTTTGAACTGGAAACCCGTAGGGCCAGCGCTCGCGCTGTGCCGTGTATTTGGGTGAGGAAAACGCTAGTGCTCTATAGTGCGAGCGCTGGCCCCACGCTGGCAAATGCGTCTTCTTAGCGATTTTTTGAGGGAAAAGTCGGTCGAAGAGCAAAGGTGCATCACTCAAACGCTCGCCTAATAGTGCGTCGCCATCATGGTCCAGATCCACCAGACAAAAAAAGTGCCGAACCAAATTAGGCCGTAAAAGGCGGGTTTCATATCGGGCATGGCGAAAAACGTCAGCAATGCGAGCACGGACGAAGTAGCGATGGAAGCGACGACTGACTTTCGAATTTTCCGCTTTCTTTCTTCTGATTCCATCGTGTTGATGGCTGTTATCGACCTTAAACTAGTCTCTCCGCAATTCTAATTCCGGATTTGACCGTTTTGAGGTTGCAGTTTTAGCAGCGCTTATTACAGATATTAAGAATCCCCTGTATTCGCATATGCGATACCCCATGCCGATTAACCTCAGAACCGAAGCTTCATCATGACAACAATCCATCTTAACGGACAAGACCGCGAGGTCGATGCCCCTGACGACATGCCCCTGCTTTGGGCGATTCGAGATGTACTCGGGTTTACGGGAACGAAATATGGCTGTGGCATGGGATTGTGTGGCGCATGCACGATGCATATGGATGGCGCCCCCATTCGCTCCTGTGTGACACCGATAAGCGCTGCAGCGGGAAAAAAGATAACGACTATTGAAGCCCTTGGAAAAGAAAAGGTGGGAAAGGCGGTGCAGGAAGCCTGGGTTAAGGTGGGAGTGCCGCAGTGCGGTTACTGTCAGTGTGGGCAAGTGATGAGCGCGACGGCGCTGCTGACCCGCAATCCTTCTCCCAACGAAGAAGAGATTGAGACATCGATGGCCGGAAACATATGTCGGTGCGGTACCTACAATCGAATAAAGACTGCGATAAATACCGCATCCGAGAGCTTGAATGGGGGTGCCAAATGAGGCCGAAGTTTAGCGACTTTTCCTTAGTGAATCATGGAATTGACCGGCGCGGCTTCATTAAGAGCGTTGGCGCATCCGGGGCATTGCTATTTACTGCCAATTGGACTTGGGCCCAGGAAAAACCGGCCAAAAAGTACGGGGGAGAGGGAATGCCTGGAGGGACAAAAAGCGACCCCAAGCTCTTTGTGGCGATTAATCACGATGGAACAATAGATATTACCGTCACGCGATCTGAGATGGGTCAAGGAATCCGATCTAGTTTAGCATTGGTCGTAGCGGATGAAATGGAAGCGGACTGGGAACGTTGCCGCGTCGTACAGGCCGTCGGAGACGAGGCAAAATATGGAAACCAAAATACGGATGGATCCCGTAGCATGCGCCACTGGTATGAACCGATGCGCCAATGCGGCGCCACGGTCAGGGCGATCATAGAAGCAGCTGCTGCTGCTGGTTGGAACGTTCCGGTCCGGGAAGTGAGAGCTTCGAAGCACAGTGTCATCCACGCTCTGAGCCGACGGAAGGCGGACTTTGCCGAGTTGGTAGGAGTGATTGCCTCGTTCGAAGCTCCAGACCCGATTTCGATTCGGTATAAAAACCCTAGAACCTATCGCTATATTGGCAAAGAGCATACGCATAGCGCAGATGCAGCGAGCATGGTTTCCGGAACGGCTATTTATGGAGGTGATATTCGCTCCGCAGGGATGGTGTATGCCGTAGTTGCCCGGCCTCCTGTTTTGGGAAGCAGGGTTGAGTCATTTGACGACTCTGAGGCGCTCAAGGTCAAGGGAGTGCTGAAGGTGATGCCGATCGAGGGAGCCGCCGTTCCTTCTGGGTTTAAGCCGATTGGCGGTATTGCCGTAGTGGCAGAGAATACGTGGTCCGCCATTAAGGGAAGGGAAGCTCTCAAGGTGGAGTGGAGTTCAAGCCCACACGATTCGTATGAATCCGAGGCCTATCGGCAGCGTTTGGAAGAAGCTTCCAGTAACCCAGGCAAACTAGTCCGTTCAGTGGGTGATGTCGAAGCGGCCTTCTCAAAAGCGAAAAAAACCCATGCAGCGACCTACTATCTGCCGCATATCGCCCACGCTCCCATGGAGCCGCCTGTATCTACCGCAATATTGAGAAACAACTTCCTGGAAATTTGGGCGCCAACGCAGGCACCGCAAGCGGCAAGAACCGAAGCTGCCGAGCGCGTAGGGCTGCCTCTCGAAAAGACGCGTATCAATGTAACGCTACTTGGCGGAGGATTCGGGAGGAAGTCCAAGGCAGACTTTATCAGTGAAGCGGTTGAAATTGCAAAAGCCTTTCCGGGACGAGCGGCTAGGGTGCAATGGACGCGCGAGGATGATATTCGTCATGATTATTATCATACAGTATCGGGAGAGCATTTGGAAGCCAGTTTGGATCGGAGAGGCAAAGTGAGCGGCTGGCTACATCGATCAGTGGCGCCAACCATATCGTCCATATTCAATCAAGATCCTAAGCATCAGCAAGAGTTCGAGTCCAATATGGGTCATAGTAATGTCCCATTCGCGATACCCAATGTTCGTATCGAAAATCCGGAGATCGCCGCTCACGCCCGAATTGGCTGGTTTCGGTCAGTTTCTAATATACCTCATGGATTTGCGGTTCAGAGTTTTATAGCTGAACTCGCGGAAGAGGCGGGCAAGGACCCTCTCCGGTTTTATCTGGACCTGCTAGGCGATGATCGTGAAATTAATCCGGGCGAGTTGAAAGACGGATGGAACCATGGTGAAGATCCGAAAAAGTACCCCGTTGATACCGGGCGTCTGAGAAATGTCCTTAATGTGGCAACGAAGGAAGCCGGTTGGGGAAAGCGCCTTCCAAAGGGTAGAGGTATGGGCTTTGCCGTTCACTACAGTTTTGTTTCCTATGTCGCCGCCGTGCTGGAGGTCGAAGTCGAGAAAGACGGGAATCTAATCGTGCACAAAGCGACCATGGCGATCGACTGCGGCCCTCGGATTAACCCTGATCGCATACGATCCCAGATGGAAGGTTCCTGCGTAATGGGTATTGGTTTGGCGACTACGGGAGAAGTCAGTTTCGAAAACGGAAGCGCGAAGCAGAGCAATTTTCATGATTATCAGGTTCCGCGGATCTCGTTGGCGCCGAAATCGATGTCGGTCCATCTTGTTGATCCGGAAAAGAAAGTAGAACTAGGAGGAGTGGGCGAACCCGGCGTTCCGCCTATCGCTCCGGCGCTTTGCAATGCTATCTATGCCGCGACAGGCAAACGCATACGCCGCCTTCCGATTGGCGATCAGTTGGCGTAAGGGCTTCGACCGTAAATTTAAAGTTGTAGGAGCGGTTTTACACCGCGATGCACGATTTCTAAATCGTGGCGTATAACCGCTTCTGCATGGGAACTTCTTGTATTCAGATAAAGAGGAGAAGCTCCGGCACATGACGTGCCGAAGCCTGTGTTTCTTCCCCCAATGCTTCCCTAAAACTTGGCGTTGGATCTTGTCGCTTCTATGAATGCCATAAAGGCGAGTCCTGTTATTGTAATTATTGTATAGATTATCATATGCCCTCCCTTAAGCTGTGATTGTAACCTCCTATACACAGTAGGTCATTTCGCGGTTGCGCTTTATTTGCTCAGGAATTGTATTTGCGGGCGATGGCCTATAACGAAGCTCTAGAAAGGCGTTTGCGTTCTATCTTTCCGGATCGGAAAGATGTCGAGGTGAAGAAGATGTTTGGAGGACTCTGCTTCATGGTTTCGAAACACATGTGCTGCGGCATCGTTGGAGACATGCTGATGGCCCGAGTGGGGCCTGAACAGTATGCGAAGCGTTTGTCCGAAAAGTACGCACGGGAGATGGATTTTACCGGAAAGGCCCTCAAGGGAATGGTTTACGTTACGGCTGAGGGAATTGCAAAAGATGCGGACCTGCAAAAATGGGTTGATCGTTGCACGAAATTCATTTCGTCTTTGCCCTCAAGAGAATCAAGATGAGATTCTCCCTAGTTAACCTCCTTTTTCCATGTTTAATTCTCCACAAGATGTACTCGCGGCCTGGCTCAATGGTGTAAATGCCGGTGAATCAGACCGGGTTTTGTCGCTTTATGCCCAAGGGAGCGTACTCGTTCCCACTTTTTCCGAAAAAATCCTGAATGATCGAATCGGAATTGAGGCTTATTTTCTTGGTCTATCGAAGCGTGGTGTTTCGAAAGTGACCCTGAAGGAGGGGACTCTGAATGTCCTGGAGCTTGCTAATGGCGTTTTCGCGTTGGCTGGGTTGTATGATTGGGAATTTCAGGATGGAGAGCTGGTGGAGGCTCGATTTACCTACACAGTAAACATTCACAAAGCCTCACCCATCACTCATCACCATTCCTCTGTCCTCCCAAAGTCCCACAGCTGACAGCGGACTACTGATTGACTGACATTTGCAGTCGCGCGAACTGTGAGGCTTCTTCCAAGCTGGTGTTAGTTCGAAAAGAATAATGCATGAGACCGTCAAAGATGCTTTCAGCGTAGAGGAGGGGAGTCAGAAAGTCGGTTTCGAACGAGGGAGAAATACTGAACTGGGCTTGAGCTACAATCGATGTGATAGCGGTATCGACAACGAATGTGTAGACCAAGTAGGAATCGCCATCGATCGTTTCGATTTCGACTAAGGGTGGTTCACCGGAGCTAGGATCATTCGCATCGGTTCGTGAGAGGAATTCGTATGCGTTGATGATGCCGTCCTTGTCCGGATCGTCCGAGAATCCTCTTAGTTCGGTGGGTACTCCTTGAGCGATCAGTGGATCGAGAAAACCAGGGATGACTTCGACTGTAGCAATCTCAGAGAGGGTGGTGCCATTTGAATTGGAAACAGCGACGGTATAGGGTCCGGCATCAGTGGATTGAGTGTCTTCTATGGTAAGCGCGGGGCTTGTCGCGTTTGGAATATCGATATTGTTGAATTTCCACTGGTAGGTTATGGGCAAGTCACTCACCGCCGCAACAGAAAGATTGAGAGCAGTTCCCGTTTCAACTTTTCTGTTTGTCGGTTGAACGCTGATCATAGGAGCATCGCCCACAACTGCTCCAACGGAATCAATTACGGCTCTGAATGTTTGAATTGGCGCATTTAGACTACCGTATCCTAATGCAGTATACAACAGCTCCCATTGTTCGTGGGTGGATGATTCGGCGACGCCGTTAATAATGGCAAAAATCGGCTGCCCACCTGTTTGAAAGCGGTCAGCAACAGCCCTATTAAAGTCATTTAGAGTCAAACCAAGACCAAAAAAGTTTACAAAATCCTGAGTCTGGGCTTCTGCGTTACTCTGGAGATTCAAAGCAACATGCATGACCTCGATGTCATTGGGATTTCCTCCAATATCGTTGTAGTAATCAGTGATCCCTGGTCTGATGTCTGCCGCTGCCGCCTGGCAAAAGGGACACCAATGGGCAAACCACTCAAGAAATATGACTTTCCCCTCCATGTCGTAGAGACTGACGGGCTGGTTGGTGGATCGATCGGTTAATGTGAAATTTTCAACGATATCACCAACTTCGTACACCTGTGAATGTCCGATTGAGGTAAATACGAAAACCGAAAGAGCAATGAGTAGTTGTTTGGGTGCTTTGGGCATCGTATTAATAGCCTCTACTGAATGCGAGTTGAAAAACGGTCCAGTCGCGATCCCGGTAAAGATTCTGGAAGAAGTCAACATTGCTGGGAGTCTCCTCGTAACGGGAGCTAATCGGAGCGATGTAGCACCTGCCTGACCATTGCTCTCCGATCCATTTTAAACCCAAGCCGAACTTGCGGCTGGTCACCCCAGGAGCGGCAGCGGTGAAGAGTGAATTTTCAATTTCTCCGGTATCCTTGTAGTATCTGCCATCTAGATACAGGGAGAGCGAATCATTGAGAGAGTACTCCAGGGTTAGGCTGGCGTAGTGGGCATCAAACTGAGGATTTTCTTTGGAGCCTCCAACTTGAGCTCGGGCAATCCAAAGTTCTCCCAGTGCGGCATTCAGAGCATACTCTGCTCCATAGCGAGTTTCACGTTCACTGGTTTCAGATGCGCGTAGAGTAAAGAGCGACCGAACGCGCTTGGAGAGAATGTTCTCAGTCGATAGGCTCAGGGCGCTCGTAGCAAGAACGGTTTCCCCTCTTTGCAGTCCATCGAAGTCTATCTCGTATCCGGGAGCGATTGTATCCTGTAGTTGAGATAGAGTAATTTGAGCGTACCCACTATGGGGCAGGTACATCCAGCGTGCGCCCGCATTGAAGTTAAAGCCCTTTGGTTTGGCTTTGTTGAAAAGTTCGGCACCGGGAACTCCCTCTAGATTGGAGAACTGTTGTTAATCGCTCACCTTTGGCTTCCGGATTGACCGTTTGACAACCGGTGTGGTTGGCCTCTCGAAATTCTGTCATTGACGGTGTTTGCTTCCCCACACAGAAGAGGCCCCTTTTTGAGATCCGTTCGATCTCCAGCCTAATTGACCATTTCCCATGATCGCATTGCAGAATATCAGACTCCAGTACGGGGAACGCTTTCTCTATAAGGACGTTAGCGCCACGATTGGGACCTCGGACCGCATCGGATTGGTGGGCAGCAATGGAGCGGGAAAGAGCACTTTGCTCAAAGTGCTTTGCGGTCTCGAAGAGGTCGACGGCGGAAAAGTCGACAAGGCGAATTATGTCACTTTTGGCTACTTGCCTCAAGACGGGATCGAGATGCATGGGCGAACTTTGTTCAAGGAGACGGAGTTGGCGTTTGCCGATGTACTGGGACTAAAGGCCAAGGTGGTGGAAGCGGAGAAGCGTCTCGATGAGATGGATACTTCTTCGGAAGAGTTTTATGAAACCCTCGAATTGATTGGAGCGTGGGAGCATCGGCTAGAAGATCTCGACGCGGGCAAATTGCCGTCTCGGATCGAATCGGTTCTTTTGGGGCTCGGATTTTCCAGTTCCGACATTCAGCGAAAGACGGAAGAGTTTAGTGGGGGCTGGCAGATGCGCATCGCCTTGGCTAAGCTTCTCCTCGCGAATCCGTCACTACTGCTTCTGGATGAGCCGACGAACCATTTGGACGTAACGTCCCAAAAGTGGTTGGAGGACTTTCTTCTACGTTACGAAGGATCTCTTTTGATGATCTCTCACGATCGCGGATTTTTGGATGTCATCTGCAACCGTACATTCGAATTGTCGATGGGTTCGCTGCATGTCTACAGCGGCAACTACAGCGTTTTCGAGACTCAAAGTGCCGAGCGAAAGGAGTTGCAGATGAAGGCGTACAAGAGTCAGCAAAAGGAGATCCAGCAGGCGGAGCAGTTCATCAATCGCTTTCGGGCCAAGGCTTCTAAAGCCAGGCAAGCCCAGAGCCGAATTAAGGCCCTCGACAAGATCGAGCGGATACAAATTGAAAAAGAGGAGGACGGTGTCGCCTTTTCCTTCGCCCCTCCGCCTCGCAGCAGCCAGACCGTTATCAACCTGGTGGATGTATCCAAATCCTATGGGGATCTTCAGGTCATTCGCGATGCGAATCTCCGTATTGAGCGGGGCGATCGCATCGTCGTGGTGGGAGTGAATGGCGCGGGCAAGACGACTATCGCTAAGGTTATCGCGGGGGTGGAGCCCTTTCAGTCAGGTGAGCGTGAGATTGGGGGAAGCACTTATATTTCCTACTTCGGCCAGCATCAGGCGGATGAGCTGGACAAGAGTTTGACCGTACTGGAAACACTCGAGGAATCCGCGGAGGGTAAGAACACGACGAATATTCGATCGATTCTCGGCACCTTTCTATTCAGAGGGGATGATGTATTCAAAAAAGTGAACGTTCTCTCTGGGGGTGAACGGAATCGGCTCGCTCTCGCGAAGATGCTGGCCCGCTCCGCGAATTTTCTTATTCTCGATGAGCCTACCAATCATTTGGATATGCGCTCCCAGGATGCGTTGCAAAACGCGCTCAAGGAATATACGGGAGCCTATCTCATTGTTTCCCACAATCGAGCCTTCGTGGATCCGTTGGCGAGGAAGGTGCTCGAGGTTCGCAAAGACGGACTTTCGCTGTTCCCTGGAAATGTATCCGATTACCTGAGGCATCTCGAAGTCGTCGAAGCGGTGGCGAGTTGATGGGGTGATGGGTGAAGGTAGGGCCAGTGCGAGCGCTGGCCCTACGTGGGGAATTTTTTAAAACGATGTTTGAGCGTAGTAGCGGCTTTATGCCGCGATAAATCATCGCATTTATTCGCATTGGTTCTAATACCCCGAAGCTTGTCGCAGACCCCGACTTGTTGGTGGCTTCGGCTTTTTCTGTAGACGCGACCGTTGGTCGCGTAACGCGATCACCGATCGCATCTACAAATCAAGACTGCCCCGCTGCCGCTTCGGCAGTCGACGAAGTCGAGAGCTTGCTCCGGGGATTCTTTACTCTTGCCAATGCGGCACGCCCAGAGGTCGTTGCCCTACCTGAAGATACATTCAAAAAGTAGGGGCGTCGCTTGCGGCGACCGTATAATTGGATACCTGTTTTACATACGCGGTCGTCGTAAAGCCGCTCCTGCAGGCATTAGTCCTTTTCCCTGATCTTCTTCAATGCCTGGGCCCAAGGATCGGATACGGATTTTTCTGGTTGAGCTTCAATAGTCTTCTCTGGCTCCTTTTTCTCAGGAGGTGCAACGGGTTCTGTTTCTTGCACGGGCGGTTTCTCGGGTTCTGCAGGGACGGTCTTTTCGATTACTACTTCTACGTCCGTTTTTGAAATTACTTCTTGGGAATCCTCTTCGACGGATTCCGCCTTCGGAGTTTCTTCGATTCCGATTCCCTGTTTTTCAGCTCCCCGCATCCTTGATTTCCGAGCAGCCGCTTCGCGGGATTTGTCCTTTTTGCTCTCCCGTTTCCCTTTTATGGGAGCGGCGGGTGAGGGGAGGGCGTTCGGGTCCCATTGGGTTGGAATAAAACCTTCGATTCGCTCCCGTTCGATTTTTATTTCGTGGCGTTTCTCGATCAGTTGAAAGTGCTGATAGTCTTCGATGCTAATAAAGCTGACGGCGATACCGGACTGACCTGCGCGGCCGGTTCGACCTATCCGATGGACATAGTCTGCGGCCGAGCGCGGCAGGTCGTAATTCACGACGCACGGCAGGTTCGCAATATCAATTCCTCGGGCCGCCAAATCAGTGGCCATTAGGACTTGGGTTTTACCCGCTTTAAAGTTTTCCAATGCCCGAGTGCGGCGTTCTTGCTTAAGGTCGCCATGAAGGACTGCCGCTCGTATTCCGTGCTTAGACAGTTTGGCGGTGATGTTGGCGGCTCTTCGTTTTGTGGCTACGAAGACAAGCACTCGGGACCAGTTCTCGGTTTTGAGCAAGTGGCGGAGCAATGCGGTACGCTCGCCCCGATCCACTTCGATCGCCCGTTGTTGGATATTTTCTCCCGGGGTCGATTCAGTCTCTAGCTGGATTTTCTCGGGATCGTTGAGGATCGCATTTGAAATTTCAACGACCGCAGGAGGGAAGGTGGCAGAGAAAAGGAGATTCTGACGAAGCGTAGGGAGTTGCTTGAGGATTGCATCGATCTGATCAGCGAATCCGAGAGCGAGCAGTCGATCGGCCTCGTCCAGGACGAGAAGCGTCACCTGCGAGAGATCGATAGCCTGACGTTCGACGAGGTCGAGTAGTCGACCCGGTGTGGCGACTATCACGTCGGGTCTTGCTTTTGCGGCTTCGATCTGGGGATCGATATCCACACCTCCGAAGATTGAGAGGTGTCGAGGGGCGGGTGTCATCGATTGACTGTAATCTCGAATCGCGTTCCCAACTTGATCGGCAAGTTCACGGGTAGGAACGAGAATGAGACTGCTTTCCGGGGTCTCGTTTAGCGATGAGTGGGCGAAACGCTGCAGTATAGGAAGAACGAACGCCGCGGTTTTCCCCGAGCCGGTTTCAGCCGCGGCGATTAGGTCCTTTCCTTGCATCACAAGCGGGATAGCCTTTTCCTGAATGGGAGTGGGGATAGCGTGGCCTTGCGCTTCGATAGAGCGGAGCAATGAAGCCGAAAATTTGAGGGAATCGAATGACACGCTTGCAAGATTGGGGGTTGAGTCCCCATCAGCAATGGCAATCGATGTCAGGTTGTATCAATTTTGTCCGTTTCGGTTAAATACTTGGAAGTTCGCTTCAGGCCCTGGTTTGTCGATGGCTTCGTTGCGGTCCTCGATAGCGGGCGATCTCCGAGCGCCTAAGTCACAAATCCGATAATGGGCGCTCGGAGATTGCCCGTTACCTTAGTTGCCTTTTTCTCCCTGGGTGAGAGCAGCGACTGGGATCGATCATTTCCGATTTCGCTGTCTCTTGGAGCGGATTGCGGGTGGTGGGTTGGTTTGTTTTCCTTCGAGCAATCTCGACAAGGATTGGAAACTCGGATTAGAAGTTTTCATGAGTCCAGCTCACGAAACAGACCAGGACAGGAATCGTGCGGATCGATTCATCTCTGAGGAGCTCAATGGAGCTCGTTTGGACAAGGCGGTGAAGGTTCATTTCAGCTTGCCCTGGATCAAGGCCAAGTCCTGGATTGATACGGGGAAAATATTCGTCAATGGATCCCGCAATACGGCCAAGGATCACACGGTTGGCACTGGAGATCGTATTGAACTGAGGATGAGCGCTCCCAAGAAGCAGGCAGCGTCGGCTCTTGATCCGAAAGAAGTTCTAATGTTCGACGAAGGAATCGTGATCGTCAACAAACCTGCGGGAATGATGACGGTCCCGCATCATTCCAGCGAAGAGGTCGAGACGCTCGACCGGCTCACCCTCGACTACCTGAGAGCGCAGGATAGGGGTGGCAAACATAACCGCTCGAGTCTAGGCGTCGTCCACCGAATCGACAAGGAGACCAGCGGATTGATTGTCTTCGCCCGTACCTTTGCGGCTCAGCAGGAGCTTTCGCGACAGTTCCGGGCACGCACGATTGAACGTCGCTATTTTGCGATCGTGCATGGACGTATGAAAAAGCAGACGATCCGTTCACGGCTGGCTCGGGATGCGGGCGATGGGCTCCGCGGTTCGGTGCGTCCAGGCAGCGTTAACGATGCGGGAGAAGAACTGGGAAGAGGTGCCGTGACCCATGTTGAAGTCGTAGAGTATTTGGATGGAGCGACCTTAGTCGCCTGCCGTATTGAAACCGGTCGTACTCACCAGATTCGTATTCATTTGAGCGAAGCGGGTCATCCGATCGTTGGGGAGAAAGTCTACATTCGAAACTATAAAGAGGCCCTCATTCCGGGCTATCGTGTCATGTTGCACGCAGCGGAGTTGGGGTTTGTTCATCCGATCACAGGGGAGTCGGTAAGCTGGGCGCAACCGCTCCCCAAGGATTTCAAAAATCGATTGAGGTCGTTGAGGTTGGTGGGTAGAAAGTCGCGAGCGGAGTAGGGTTCAGTTAAGTAATGGTCCCCGGAGCCACCGACAGATCGGGTTCTACGACAAGCTTTCGACCTAGCGGTCGACATAGGCTTCCTACTACGCCTTTGGGGCTTCGAAGGACACGGCGGCGCAAACGGGGCATTTTGGAAGGTAGGGAGGACCGGCTCGGTCCTCTTAGCAACCCTGACGGAGGACCGAGCCGGTCCTCCCTACCAAAGCCGAAGCCCTTCGACAGGTTCAGGCTAAGCCCATCATGAGCTTCAGGTTATTAGGCCACTTAGTTAGCTCTGGATTCCCATACGCGGCATGGCGTGAATGCCAGCACTACGTTTGGAGGCTCCATCTGCATGTAGATCGTGTCTTTAGAGCATTTTTCCTTTGGCAAGTCGTAAAGGTAGGGCGCGACTGCCCGGCGAGCCGTGCAAGCAACTCAACAAACGCGGTTCGCCGGGCAGTCGCGCCCTACCTGCGATGCCAGAGCTTTCTCACCCACACTCGCATAGAAAAGCCGACCGACCATTTGAAAAACGCGCTAACAGTTTGGTGAGCGTATTAGAATTGCCAAGACTGGCTATTCCGATTCACGATCGGGATTATGGCATTTACCCTTGAACTTGGAGCCTTCGCTCCCGACTTCGAACTCCTCGCGACGGATGGCGAGTCCTACAGCTTAGAGGATTTCGACAATCATCAACTTCTAGTGATCTTCTTCACTTGCAACCACTGCCCTTACGTGACAGGCTCCGACGAAGTGACGAGGGAGACTGCGGAACGATTTAAAGGCCGAGGCGTTGGCTTTGTCGGGATCAACTCCAACAGCAAAAATACTTATCCTGAGGACGACTATTCCCACATGGTGGCCCGAATGGAAAAGCATGCGTTCCCTTGGACCTATCTGCATGACGAGACCCAGGATGTCGCTCGCGCTTACGGGGCGTTGCGTACGCCTCACTTCTACGTTTTCGATGCTGAACGAAAACTGATCTATACGGGACGTGGGGTGGACCAGCCGCGAAACCGATCAGCGATCACGGTGAACGATCTGGAACGGACGCTTGAAGAAGCAACGAGCGGTCAGCCCATCAGTGTCCCGCAGACCAATCCTATTGGCTGCAATGTAAAGTGGGATGGCAAGGATGCTCACTGGATGCCTGGGGAGGCGTGCGATCTGGTGTAGGTCCGTATAGTAGAGAAAACGTTTATTCGCTTCGGGTAGATACCTCGAAGCGTGTCATCTACCCGATGTGTCGGTGGCTTCGTTGCTGAAATGGGTAGCGGGCGTTCTCCGAGCGCCCACATCCTAAAACGTGCTATGGGCGCTCGGAGATCGCCCGCTACCATAAATGCCTCGGGGCTTGCCCCGGGGATCTTTACTTGGATGGTGGCTAACGAGCCTCCAAGTATTTATCCGCGGCATAGCGCGAGCGCAACCTACAACCCCTCCCTAGCCAATAGGGAGTTGCATTGCCTGGGCGGGGATTTCATCTTTTCGGTTTAAATGAACATGCCCTGTCGTTTTATCCCTGTCGTCTCCATTGTCCTTTCCAGTTTGGCTGGCCTCAGCGCGGTGGACCGAATTCCTGCATTAAGCCCAGAGGAGTCGATGAAGACGATAGAAGTCCCCGATGGGTTTCATCTAGAGCTCGTGGCCAGCAAGCCGATGGTGGAGGAGCCCGCCAGCTTTGCCTTTGATGGAAATGGAGCGATGTACGTTTGCGAGTGGCGAACGTACATGCAGGACGAATACGCTTCCGGAGCCAAGGATCCCGTATCACGTGTCGTGAAACTAGTGGATACGGACGGAGACGGAGTGATGGACAAGCGAACGGTCTTCATCGACAATGTCCTGCTTCCACGCACCGTTCTGCCTTTACACGATCGCGTTCTCGTGAATTTCACTGACGAGTATTCCGTCTGGTCCTACTTTGACGATGATGACGATGGCGTGGCTGACCGGCGAGAGCTTGCCTATGAGGGCGAGCCGCACAAAGGCAATATCGAGCACCAGGCCAGCGGACTCATGTGGAACCTGGACAACCACATTGATTCCAATTACTTCCGCTTCCGGTACGATAACGGAAAGCTAGTCTCTTCCCGACATTCGGAGCCCAGTATTTCTCAGTGGGGAATGGCTCGAGATGATGACGGACGTATGTACTGCTCCTGGGCAGGCGGCGCGAACCCGGCCCACTCCTTCCAGTTTCCTGCGGGCTATCCGATTGTGAAAATCGACGAGCATGGGCCGGATTATCAAATGCCCTATTCCCTCTGCGAGACCGAGGATCAATCGTCGGGAGGCTACGATAGCGACAACCGGCGAGTCCTGATCAACTTCTCGGCCACCTGTGGACAAACTTTGATTCGTTCGGGCATTATGGGCCCTTATGAAGGATTAATGACAACCTGCGAACCGGTGGGCCGCTTTATCAGAGGAACGAGATTTGACTGGTCCACAGGAAAGGGAATCGCCCACAATGTGACCTCGGGTTCGGAATTTATCCGTTCTACGGATACTTATTTTAGACCAGTCTGGAGTGAGTCGGGACCGGATGGGACTCTGTATTTCTCGGACATGTATCGTGGAATCATCCAGGAGAAAAACTGGTTCCCAACGGAAGGAAATCATCCCTGGGTGAAGCGATACCATCGTATTCGGGATTGGGGCATGCTCGACGTAACGCGGCATGGACGGATTTATCGGCTGGTGCCCGACGATGGCAAGCCGTACGAGCAACCGCGAATGCTCGATCAGTCGAGCGAGGAACTGGTGGCTTACCTGGACCATCCCAATGGCTGGTGGAGGGATCAGGCGCAGATGCTCATTGTGCTTCGAGGGGACAAGTCGGTTGGCGCTTCCCTTAAAAGGATGGCTGGCTTGGGCAAGTCGGACTATGCCAGAATCAACGCTCTGTGGACTTTGAGAGGGCTGGGTCTCTTGGATTCAGCGGACGTCCGGGCGGCGCTGACTTCTGTTTCCAATCGTGTGAAAATGACGGGGGTTCGGCTTTCTGAGCCCTGGCTCAAAGACAGGAAGAGCCTGATCGCGAAAGAGATGGTGGCGATGCTTGATGAAACGAACATCGACTCCCAATTGCTGATCCAGATTTACAATTCTCTGGGGAAAGTGGATACACCTGCGAATCGAACATTGCAGGCCTCCATTCTAAAGGAGCATCCGGAACATCCCATTTTCGAAGGACTCCGGGCAGTGGAGGGAGAAAAGATCGAAATGGCAGCGCTAGGGGATTCCTCCAAGCGAGGCGAAAAGCTCTATAAGTCCATCTGCGTAGCCTGTCATGGAGATCGCGGTCTGGGGGTCTAGGAAGGAGACAAGCTACTGGCTCCACCCGTCGCTGAGTCGCCATTGTTTACCCAGGGGAGCGAGCAGGCGCCGCTTGCGGCACGGATCTTGATCAAGGGAATGACAGGGCCGGTCCGCGGACGAGAGTACGGCGAAGGGGTCATGATTCCCTTCGGAGAGACGTTTACCGATCAGCAATTGGCGGATGTCATTAACTACATCGGCTATCGCTGGAACAAACGAAATTGGGGAGCTCCGGTAGATGCGGGTTTGATCGCTGAGACTCGACGAGCCACAGCAGGCCGCGAGGCGATGTGGACCGATGCGGAATTGCATGAAGAGGCCGCGAAACTGGGGTTGCGATTTGGTTTTAAGAAGCGGTAAGAGCTTCAAAAGGGGAATGTGGTCGAGGCATCTATTGCGCTTTCTTTGATGAAGATGACCCGTTACCTTGAATTTGAATTATAAGTGTTGTTCGTCGTGGGGAATTTGATAAAGGTATTCGTTTGAGGATGTGTTCGATGGTTGCTATGAAAAGGATTGCGAGTTCGATTTTGTTGGGGGTTCTGATGATTGGGTCGTTGGGTTGGATTGCGACCGAGGGGGCGCCGCGTGCGGAGAAAGAATGGAAGCCGAAAATCAAAATGACTCGATTGCCGGTATTCCCAGATTCCCTGATTAAATTAGGGATCACACGGGGCAGGGTCCAGCTTGTCATCGTGATTTCAGATGAGGGCTCCCTCGTTGATTGGCTGGCGACCGAAGCAACTCATAGGGAATTTGCCAACTCGATCGCGGAGGTGATCGAGACATGGGATTTCGAAGGGGCCCGATCGTTGAACGAACCTCGTGGCGAGGCTTTTCAATTGAGCATCGATTTCACCGCTGAGAGCACAGCTCGAATGACTGCGGGACCTTACGACATGTCGGATCACGTCTTTGGGCCTGAGGAGACCTATGGCTCGGAGGCGATTCGGCTGGCGACCCCTTCTGAATTGGACGGGATGCCTGCGCCGATGAAGTCGGTAATTCCCAACATACCCTCCGAAATACTGGGTGATAATCCTAAAGAGGCGGTTTTCGAGTTCTACATCAATACGGATGGCAGTGTCCATATTCCGCTTTTGAAGTCTACGGAAACGGATTTGGACGAGCGGATCCTCCTAGCAGCCCAGAATGCTTTGTGGGATTGGGAATTTTTCCCTCCCACCGCCAAAGGGAAACCCGTGGTGGTCAAGGCGTCTCTGCCACTCGTCTTTTCCCCGAAAAATAAAGAAGACTGAACGCCGGTTTGTTTGCAGGCTCTTTCTGAACCCTATTCTCGCGAAAGCCTGATTGGCTCCGGCCTTCCCGCCTATTTATTAAGAACCCAGAGACCTGCTTATCCTTTTGGCCCAGAGAGTGTTCAATGAATCGACGTAGTGTAACGCCATACCTGGGTTTGATCCTTTTGGGATAATCGCTAAGGACATCTCCGAGAGAGTGCCATCTAGCTAGTAATCTTTTGGCAATTAGACTTTCACCAGGGGTATGCGAGGTGGATTTTGATTTCTTTAAATTCGTATGCTCAGGAAGCCCTTTGGGCCTCCTCTTTGAATAGAGTGGAAGGTCAGAGTCCCCATGGTAGCAAGCGCTGATCGAATGGTCCGGAACGGACCCTAAGAATAATCTGGACAATGGCATTTTAGTGGAGCTAACTGTTGAATCTTCCTTATGTACCAACACGTGTTGGGAGCATTCGTACAACCACAACCCTAGATTACTACTATGACTACCTTATCTCTTAAACGAAAATTTGGCGGCGTTTGTGCTGGATTTCTAACCTTGTCGGTTGCGGTCAGTCCGCAACTGTTTGCTCAAGGATCGGACGAAAACGTTATTCAACTCAGCCCGTTCGAGGTCAATACCGACGCGGGAGACAGCCTTTATTCGATCAATCAATCTTCTACGGGAACCAGAATCGCGGCCGTTGTAAGAGAGCTCCCGTTCTCTCTTGATGTGTTGACGATGGATTACCTGGACGATTTCCATTTCACGGATCCATCTGAAGCCATCACCGAATTCTCCAATGTCGGCGCATCGGAAGCCCACTCAGGAGCGGGCGGAGGAAATACGACTCGCGGCTTTGCTCAGTGGTACGCGTTGCGGGATGGTTTCTACCGCAATGGAGCGATCGATAAGACCTTCATTGACCGCGTAGAAGTTATCAAAGGCCCTTACGCAGCGATCTACGGACGCGGCGAGCCGGGTGGTTTGGTTAACTTCATTCCCAAAAGCCCGATCTACGGCAAAAACGGCGGCGAAATGACCCTGCAGTATGGTCAAAACAATACCTACCGTATTCACCTCGAACAAAACATAGCGGTGGGTGATAAAACAGCCCTTCTTGTTGGGGGAAATTACTTCGAGCGGGATTTCGATCTGGAGTATTCCTATGAGCGAACGCGTAACATCGGAGCCATCCTCAAGCACAAGCTCACGGAGAAGGATGAGCTCACTCTCGATTTCGAGTACATGATGCGCCGTAACAACCGCGGTCGGGGAATCCCTGTCATGCGAACGAATGCGGCAGGGACCTATGACGGCATCGAGCTCGGCTCGAGCAAATACGTCGGCTTGTTTGCGACCGATTTCGTAGAAGAATACGGTTATATCAATCCCCGGGGCAAGTACTGGTGGGGTGAACGTCACATTGAAGCATACAGCGTCAAGTGGACTCACAGTTTCAGCGACGCAATCAACCTGCGTGTCGCATACGGAAATCAGACCCAAGATCAGCCTTACAACAACTCCGCCAATGCGGGTTCGACGATACGTGTCGACGAGAATCTGAACTTCGTCAGATGGGATAGCCTAGGGGATCCTCGTTATAACGAGATCAATGAAGGCGGACGCGCTTTGAATCTCGATTTGACGATGGATTGGAATGTGGGCGAGAGCAAGCACACGACTCTAATCACCTATGACAAGAGCTTCACCGACAAGGATCGTTTCGACTTCCGTCCGACGCTCCCTCAGGAAGAAAGGGATCGGTTGTCGGCCGACCGTTTCAACATCTACCGCGATTTCAGGGAGTACTCTCCTCAGACGTACGCTCCGGGCTACGACAACATCACCCGAAACATCTTGTTCCGCACCAATGTTGAGGGCTTCTTCGTTATGCACCGAGCTAAGTTCCTCGACGACAAGTTGCTCGTCATGCTGGGCTCAAGGTATGATGATTCACGAGTAAACGAGTACGATTTGCGCAAAGACACGAAGTCGGTTAACACGGCGGACGATCTAACCTACAATGCTGGGGTTAACTACAGCATAACGCCGCGGACAATGGTCTATGCGAGTCATGCGACCTCCTTCAATCCGAAGGGCGGATTCTACACAGATGCGAGCCGGGCGCCGTTGCCGAATGAGTCAGGCAAGGGAGACGAGATTGGTATCCGTACCACGATCTTCGACGATAAGGTCGACGTAGGGTTGGCTTACTACACGATCGAAAAGTTCAATATCAGGATCAACAACCCGCTCTACGATGAGGATGCGATCAATCCTTCGACAGGCCTACCCAATGTTCCTGACGTTGGCGTCGATTACAACGGACAAACCTTTAACGACGATGAAGTGAGCGCTTTTCGCGACACCTACCGCGACTTGGTTTCGACGGTTATCCCGGGCGGTGTTGATACTGCTGCGGGTTACGAACTCTTCGCCAATGGTCGGGTGAATGACAACCTCAGCTTCCGCGCTGCTTGGGGCACTTGCGACACCGAACACGAGGTCAACCAGAATGCTTACTTGGTCGGTCAGGCTTTCCGCAAAGTTCCTTACTGGACGTACTCGCTGTCCGCGAACTACCGATTCCTGGAAGGTCGCCTGAAAGGCTTGAACCTGGGACTGTCCTATAAGGGTCAAGACGGCTATCGCCACCAAGACCGGAACTGGATCAACGACAGCGACCGCCGCTGGTATCTTATGGCGGACAACTTGTTGGACTTGAGACTCGCCGCCAGCTACAGCTGGATGACGGATGAGCGCAGCCACAAGGTAGCTCTATCGGTTGCCAACGCGACGGACCGCATCTCTATCACTAGGGACGAGTACCTTACGGAAGGTCGCAACCTACAGGCATCGTACACGCTTAGGTACTAGATCTTCACCAGCATCGAGCTCCTCTGCGGGGTCTCGCTATTTTTCAGGCAGCTGCTTCGGCAGCTGCCTTTTTTTTATTGTTTACCGGAAACTCAATGGTTCCGATTCGGCTAGGGGGCTTTACCGCTCTTGGGAAAATTGAATTCCCTATTGCTAAAATCCAGCTGAACTCGAAATATCAGGGAATGAGCTATCCCTATTTGAAAGCGTCTTTGCAGCTTCTTCTCTTTCTCGCTAGTTTGCTGCTCGCATCGTGGTCGTTCGGAGCCGACGATCGTCCCAATATTCTGTTCTGCATCATGGACGATGCGTCCTACATGCACATGAGCGCTTATGGGTGCGAGTGGACGGACACTCCTGCCTTTGATCGCTTGGCGAATGAAGGAATCCTTTTTCAAAACGCCTACACGCCCAATGCGAAATGCGCTCCTTCCCGCTCCAGCATCTTGACGGGCCGCAATTCGTGGCAACTTGAGGAGGCGGCCAATCACATCGTCAACTTTCCTGCTAAATTCAGGACTTTTCCGGAAGTGTTACGGGCGAATGGATACCAGGCCGGCAAAACGGGCAAGGGATGGGGGCCAGGGCTTCCGGGTGAAATCGATGGAAAGCCGCGCGTTTTGATCGCGAAGAACTATGGTTCGGAAAATCTGGACAAGAAGCCCGCGACGGGAATGTCGATCGAAGACTACGCAGGCAATTTTGAAGTCTTCCTTGAGGAAATCGATTCAGAAAAGCCCTGGTTCTTTTGGTACGGATCTAGAGAGCCGCATCGACGTTATGAATACGGTTCGGGACAAAAGCTGGGAGGGAAAAGCATAGACGATATTAAAGAAGTCCCCGGATTTTGGCCTGATAGCGAAGTGATTCGCAATGACATGCTGGACTACGGTTTAGAGATCGAGCATGCGGATAGTCATTTGGGAATGATGATCGAGTCATTGGAGGAGCGAGGTCTCTTGGAGAATACACTGATTGTCATGACCTCCGACAATGGAATGCCGTTTCCGCGCGGAAAGGCCCAGGAATACGAATACTCGAATCATATGCCCCTCGCCATGATGTGGCCTAAAGGTATACGAAATCCGGGACGTACCGTTACCGACATGGTTAGCTTTGTCGATTTTGCCCCGACTTTCCTCGATGTTGCTGGAATACGATTTGAGGACTCCGGAATGCAGTCTTCACCTGGCCGAAGCTTGATGGATATCTTCAAGTCAAGAAAAAGCGGTCAGGTGAATCCAAGACGCGACTACGTGGTAATCGGAAAAGAGCGGCATGACTATAGTCGACCTGGCAATCAAGGGTATCCAATTCGAGGTATCGTGGGGAATGATTATCTATATCTTTACAACTACAAAATCGACTTGTGGCCTGCAGGGAATCCGGAACTTGGATACCTTGATGTAGATGGTTCACCTACAAAGACGGAGATCCTAGAATTGTTTCGCTCCGGGAAAGACCGATCCTACTGGGAGCTGTCTTTCGGTAAACGCAAGGCCCACGAGGAATTCTTCGACCTCGCGAACGATCCGGAATGCTTGAATAATCTTGCGGACGATGAGCGATTGACCGAAGTGAAGCGGAAGATGAAAGCCCGCTTGGACGAGACTCTGGCGGAACAGAAGGACCCTCGATTTCTGGGGAATGGGGAAGTATTCGACAACTACGGTTTTTCGCAAGACCACGCGTGGAACTTCTACGAGAACTACATGGCAGGCAAAGAGTCAAAAAAGAGAACGGGCTGGGTGAACGATTCGGATTACGAGCCCGAACCGCTGGATTAAGAATGGTATCAATTCGTCTCAAATGAAGTTGTCCTCACCCTTAACCCACTTCGTGCTTTTGCGGATTAGTGTGAGTCGCTTACTATTGAGCGTCGTACTTGCCTTTAGTCTTGGAGTTAAAGTGTTTGGGGATGTTAGACTCCCTGCCATTTTCGATGATCACATGGTTCTGCAGCAACGGATGGGCGTTCCCGTTTGGGGGTGGGCGAATCCGGGAGAAAGCGTAGTCGTATCTGGAAGTTGGGGGAAAGAGTCATCAGCGATTGCAGACGATGAGGGCAGGTGGAAACTGAATTTGGCGACACCCTCCCATGGAGGGCCCTACATCGTTACCATACAGGGTTGGAATCGTGTCGTTCTAGAAAATGTGATGATCGGGGAAGTCTGGCTTTGTGCCGGTCAGTCGAATATGGGTTGGAGGCTATCGGCTACTTCGGATGGGGTTGAGGATTCCGCGACTGCGGATTTCCCCGGCATTCGCATTTTCCGCTCCGAGCGTGCCCATAGTCCTCGGCCTCGAGAAGATGTTGTGGCGAAATGGAAGGTGTGCACTCCCGAATCCGCCGCTCTGTGTTCAGCGGTCACTTTCTATTTTGCCCGAAAGCTTCATCAGGAATTAGGAATCCCGGTTGGGGTTGTCTTGCAGCCTTACGCGGGCACACCGATTGAAGGCTGGATGCCGAAAGACGTACAATTGTCCGATCCTCGAACTCGAAAAGTTATAGAAGAATTGGATACGGAATCGGATAATTATGATGTAGAGAAAGCGCGCCAGCAGCTAGCCCGAGCTACAGAGCTATGGAAATCAGGAAAGCGGGCGGGGGAACCCAAATTGCGAACCCCTAGCAATTGGGGGCATCAATATCCGGGGAATATTTTTAATGGAATGATCCATCCCGTGCGACCCTATGGAATTAGGGGAGCCATCTGGTACCAGGGAGAGAGAAACGCGAAGGACCTGGCTCAAGCCGCAAATTATGCGAACCAACTCCCGCTGCTGATTGATTACTACCGGTCCTCTTGGAATGAGCTTTCCAAAGGATCGGTTGCCCGAGACTTTCCATTTTACTTTGTACAGCTTCCCAGTTGGCTTCAAGACCAGTCAGAACCGGTGGAAACCGACGCCGCATGGGCAGTGAGTCGGGAGATGATGCGACTGGTTTCGGATTCAGTTAAGAACACGGGAGTGGCAGTATCTGTGGATACGGGTGACTCTATATTGCTTCACCCGGTTGATAAAAAGCCAATTGGGCTACGTTTAGCTTACCTCGCGTTGAAGGAAACCTATGGACAAGATTTCGTTGCTTACGGACCTCGGTATCGGTCCCATGAAATCAGAGGTGACCAATTCATGATTACCTTTGACTCTATCGGTTCTGGCATGAAGGCGGGTCGTAAAGGGAAATTAGACGCTTTCGCGATTGCTGGCGAAGACAAAGCGTTTGTCTGGGCAGACGCCAAGATTATCGGGAATCAGGTAGTTGTCTCAGCAGATGAAGTACGGAGTCCCGTCGCGGTGAGGTACGCCTGGGCGATGAATCCCTCCAAGCGAAATTTGCTGTACAATGAAGAAGGAATCCCGGCTTCACCCTTCCGCACAGATGACTGGCCGTTGTTTGATGAAGCCAGTTATGTTCCTTCCGTTCAGGACAAGCCTAAGAAGCCAGAGGGATATAAACAGGTTGCCACAAAACGGCCGCCGCCGACCCAGTAGGGAGTCGGTCAAGAATAGTGATCTGATTTCCGTTTGATTCGTCCTTTATCCGAGGGCTCACTTTACCATGTATTTCAAATCCGAAGAGTAGGTCGGGTAAGCCCAGGGAAATTCAGCGAGCTCTGCCGCTTTAATTCCATGTTTCATGGCGAGAGCAAAAATGTTGATTACTTCCGATGCGTTGTGGCGGGCGAGGTGGGCTCCGATGATTGAGTTGTCCTTATTGTGGATGAGAACTTTGAATGCTGAGTGCGTTTCACCAATTCGTTTTGACGAAGGCCATCCCTTAGTCGTACCGGAGTTGACGCGAAAATCTACCCCTTGGTCGGAAGCCTGTTTTTCTGTTAGCCCGACAGCGGCCATGCTGGGAATCGTGAATACGGACGTGGGAACAATATCCAGGTTTGTTGTTCGCGAATTATGGTTCAGAATATTGGCAGCGGCCACTTTGCCTTCTTCATCAGCTACGGTTGCTAGTTGGTATGGCGTTGCGGCACAGTCTCCAATGGCGTACACGTTTGCGTTTGAGACGCTTTGGAGAAATTCATTTACTTCAACTCCACGAGTTGAAAATTCGACTCGACCCAGATCACCCTCTAGCACGGAGAGGTTGGGTAGCCTGCCCGATGCTTCAATTATGAGGTCCGTTTCGTAGGTCTTTCCTGACTTTGCGGATACAATGTAATTGAAATCATCCTTGTCGATTCTGATGGGAGAATCGTTCAAAACAATATTGATACCCGCCGCATTCGAGGCGGCCAATACGGTTTGTACGATATCAGCATCAAATGCTTTGAGTGGTTGGCCGGAGCGATGAAGAATGGTGACTTCCGCTCCCGCCTGCACAGCGACATGGGCAAATTCGAATGAAATGTATCCGCCGCCAACGAAAAGAATTCGTTTAGGAAGATCAGCCATGTTCAAGAAATACTCGCTGTCATTGGCATGTTCTGATCCAGGAATATTGGTCTTTCGTGGAGATGCGCCAGTTGCGAGTACAATGTTCTTCGCTTCCAGGTTCTGGCCCGCTAGGGTGACTGAATTGGGGCCGCTGAGAGTCGCGCGCCCATGGAAGGTCTTGATTCCCGCTTTTTCAAATTCCTCGACCTCTCCTTCGGGGATTCCGTCGGTAAAGGCGTTTTTCAGCTCTTGTAGGGCGGACCAATCCGTTTGTGGTGTATTACTGAGACCGAGGCCGTCCAGGTGTTTGGCCATTGCTCTCGCTTCCGCGTTCGCCACTAAATATTTTTTTGGCTGACAACCGCGTAAGGCGCAAGTGCCTCCATACGGACGTTCATCGACGACCGCCACCTTTTGACCGGCTTGATTTAGCGCGTTTATACAATAGTAGGCCGAGGTACCTGAGCCTATTACGATGGTATCGAAAGAATTGGAGGACATGAATCAGTGGAGGATGAATTCAAGCGAAACGATTAGCGAGCAAGCACGCTTGCGCCTTTTGGCAATGGGGTAAGGGTAATGCCTACTGAGCTTGTCTATCTTGCGCAATTGTTCATGGGACGAGTCCAATGGCATCTCTGATCGCCTCGACCCAGCCTTGAGGACCAATTCCCGAGATTTGCTTTAGTCTTGGGATATCCATCTCATTCCACGATCCATCGGGTTTTTGAACTAAGTATCCTTGGTCGGCAGATTGAAGCATGTCGTAATCATTGGCGCTGTCTCCGATTGCGATGGATTTCCAGTTTCCGCGCTCGCTGGATCGATAAGCATCCATAAGCATTTTCATCGCAGTCCCTTTGTTGCACTCCTGTGATGTGACCGTATAGAAGCGACCGCCGCAAAGGCATTGGAGATCGACTTCGTTTAGCCTGGTGTTTACTTCTTTCCATACTTCATCGTGGAGTGAGGCCGTTAGCGTTTCGCTAAACTCGCGATTCTGAGCCCGCTGGGCCGCTGCTTCGCTGAGCCCTGTGATTTTCGAGATCTTTAGAAGCGTTAGCTTTGAGTAGGGACGAAAATCGATTCCCATATCGAGAGACAATTTTGAGATCGCTTTCTGTATTATTAGATTAGATACGCCTAGTTTAACAAGTTTACCAAATCCGGGGATATCCTTTGATGGCTGATCGGAAAGCAAGTCGAGCTTCTCAGGCACGAAAATTCCACATCCATTCTCTACGATGCAAGGGGTTGACAGACCCATTTCCTTCATCAGGTGCAATTGCTCCTCCAGTGTTTTAGAGGAGCAAAAGATCAAGGGGATTTTTCTGCGGACCAGTTTTCGGGCGAGTGGTCCAGCTACTTTGGGCGAGTAGCTCTCGAAGTCGATTAGAGTGCCATCGAGATCAGTGAAGACAACCGCTTTGACACGCGTTGGAGTGGACGGAGGCACGGTACTACGCCCGAATGCTGGTCGCTTTAAAATTCAAAGCTTCATCGCATCCCGCAAGGAATGTATCTAGATCGAGTTTTGCCAGAGATGGATACATTCTCACCGGAGCAATCTCCTCGGGACTTTCCTTGCCGCGACGCTGTTGCACATTTTCCATGATCTCGCGCTTTAGCAATTCCGGACACAGGGGCGAATGGTAGATCACCGATAGTGAGGCATCGATCATATCTTCGACATGATCATCTCCTTTGGATTCGTGCATATGCGGGTTGCGAGATTCAATTTGGCAAATCGTGATTTTTTCCTGCAAGGCTCTTGGGTCGTCGGGTTCGATAATGCCACCGTATTTTTCCAGAAGATTGATGAAATGATGGGTTTCAACGGCGTAGCCGGCAGCGTATTCAAGTTTTAGCGCTAGATCCACGCTGAGGGCATGCTCCCCTGCGTTTCCCGTTTTCACGATTTCCGTCTCGAAACCGCTAAAATGGGTGAGCAACCGATTCAGCATCATGTTTGAATTCACGGAACTACGGCCCCATTTTGCGAAAAAGAGACTGCTTTCCATGATCTTCGGCTTGGAGTGCCATGAGATCCGGACAAAGGTGTTGGTGGATCCATTCATCGCGAATCCAGCGGCGTATTCGTAAACGTACTCCAGAACCGCGCCTGGGAAGTAATTGTCACTGTCAACAAATCCCAAATACTTTTTACCGAGCCATTTTGCCATAAGCGTGCCAACGATCATGCCTTCGGCTTTGCCAGAGCGAACGAGTCCCTGCTCGTCGATGAGCTCGGAGTATCCCGCATCCACGAATGCTTTTGCGAGTCCCGGGTCTTTCTGGTGGACGACCATGATTTTTTTCCCGGTGAACTTCCCATAGTTTTCCAAAGCTTCTTTTTCGAGGTTGAACCGGTCGACGGGTCCCCGGGGGCTGTTGGAGACGACGATGACTTGGCAGGGGCTGGGAATGCCCACTAGAACGCCTTCGATGAGTTTGAGTCTCTCGTTTTTGACAGGAACGACGATCGCCATTTCGCGCATTCGGTCGTACAGCACCTCCGATGGGATTCGCTCGATTACAGTGTCCTGGCCGTGGATTCCTTCTCCGGCATCGAGTTCATAGACTTTTTGTAGTCCGTATATTTGCAGGGATCCAATACGCTCACATTCTCGTGGAATTTCGATTCTCATAGGGATTTTTGATCTAATTTGAGCGCTTGAGCGCTGTTATTCCTATTCAGCAGATGGAGTGCCAACGAATTTCTAGTCTGAAAGCCTTCGGCGCGGGACGTGCTGATTAGTTCTCTGTTGAAACCGCCAATGGGAAAGAGACCCTCGAAGCCCGAGGTGGTTTAGACTGTCAGATAACTGCTCAATGAAATCCCAAAGCCTCGAAAAACCCTTCTCGGATGTTGAACTGGATCAACGCGCGATCGCAATTCTCAGGGAAAATGAATGGGGTGGCTACACCTTGCCCACTCGCGGGCTTTATCCTTATCAGTGGAATTGGGACAGCATGTTCGTAGCTCTCGGGTTTTCAGAATTCGATTTGGAACGGGCTTGGACTGAGGTGGAAACGCTTTTTCAAGGACAATGGCAAAACGGTATGGCGGCTCACATTGTTTTTCGTCGTGACGACCCCAGCTACTTTCCAGGTCCATCCATTTGGATCTCCGGCCAAAACCCTCCCACCTCTGGATGCTCACAACCCCCTGTGGCGGCCACCGTTGTGCGGGACCTGTATGAGAAGGATTCCGAGATTGGGCTCCCGCGATTAAAGGAAATCTTCCCGAAGCTGATGGCGTGGCACCGTTGGTTCCACGCGATGCGGGTAATCAGTGGAGGGGCTGCGATTGCAGTAACGCACCCATGGGAGTCGGGCCGAGACAATTCACCGGATTGGGACAAGGCTCTCAGCAATGTCGACCCAACGGGAATAGCGGACTACATCAGGAAGGATACCGGCCATGTGGATCCGTCTATGCGGCCGACCAATGAGGAGTACGACCGATATCTGAAATTGGTCGAGTACGGGCGTGAAACCGGTTGGGATCATGCTCACATCACTCGTGAGGGTCCCTTTGCGGTGGCGGATCCAGGAGTTACCTTTATTTTAATGCGAGCGGATCGGGACCTCCTGGAGCTTGCTAAAGTGCTGGGAGCCCAGGATTCGGCCCACGAGATTGCCACTTGGCTCTATCACGCGGAGGAGGCAGCCGACTATTTGTGGTCGGAGAGGCTGGGGGCCTATGCAGCCAGAGACTTGCGTACGGATGAGTCCGCAACGGGTGTGTCGAGCGTCGCATTCCTGTCCTATTATGCGGGGATATCCATTCCGCGTCGGGATGCCAGGCTTCAGGCGACCCTGAGGAGGATACTCAGCGTATCCAAGTACAGCATTCCCAGTTTCGATCCCGAGCATCCTCGATTCGACTCCAAGCGATACTGGCGAGGTCCGGTTTGGGCGATCATCAACTATATTGTAGCCCGTGGGCTGGCTGAGTATGGGTTCGAGCGCGAAGCCAATCGCATTCGACTCGATACGAGAGAGATTATTAGAGGGTCGGGATTTTATGAATACTTTGATCCCGTTTGTGGTTCTGGAGCGGGTGGGGGACATTTTGCCTGGACTGCTGCCATATGGCTCGCTTGGGCATCACCCATGACAGATTGAACGCAGTGCATCGCCTAGACATTTACTAACTCTACTTTATTCCCTTGGGGTAAATACCTCGGGGCACGCCGAAGGTCGTTGCCTTACCTAGTAAAAATCGTTCGATATATAATCAAGTAGACTTAAGAAAGTGTTGCCCTAGATAAATCCTAGGAGCAGTTTCTTGCGACCCGATTTTCTTCCAGGATGAAACAAGTTCGTATTGAAACAGTTGTCGTATTCACGTTTTTGCTCGCCGCTTGCAGTTCGAGTGATCGACTTTCAAAGGACTCGGGGAGCCGCGAGTGGCCGACTTACCAGGGAGATGAAGCCCGGAACCAGTTTTCCTATCTTGACCAAATTACAAAGGAAAATGTGGGTACTCTGGAGGTTGCTTGGACCTACACTAGCGAGAATGTTGAGCTAGGGGAGCGATCGCAAATGCAGTGCAATCCCATTGTTAAAGACGGCATTCTTTATGGTACCTCCCCCACTTTGAAGGTTTTTGCCTTAGAAGCGGCAACGGGAAGTCCGCGGTGGGAATTCGATCCAAAAACATGGCTTGAGGGCGAGGGCGTGTCTTTCGGGATCAGCGCGAATCGAGGGGTTGCTTTGTGGGAGGGCGCGGGAGAAAAGCGCATTCTCATGTCAATCGGCGGTTGGCTTCTATGCCTGGATGGAAATACAGGAGTGCCAATAGAGTCTTTTGGGGAAGGTGGCCGAACCTCACTCAAGCTTGGCCTGGGCGAGAGAGCCCAGGATTTACATGTTGAATCGAGGACTCCGGGAACGGTTTTTGAGGATCTTTTGATCATGGGTACTCGTGTTTCCGAAAATGTGGATGCGGCGCCGGGTCATATTAGAGCCTTTGATATCCTGACCGGTGAAGTGGCCTGGACATTCCATACCATTCCTCAAAAAGGGGAATACGGATTGGAGACTTGGCCCATTGGAGCGTACGATTGGGCGGGTGGCGCGAATTCGTGGGCAGGGATGAGCGTTGATCGCGATCGCGCGATGGTATATGCACCCACGGGCTCAGCATCGTTCGACTTTTATGGAGGGAATCGTGTTGGGGATAATCTATTTGCAAACTGTATTATAGCTTTGGATGCGCGGACGGGAGAGCGCAAGTGGCACTTCCAAACCGTTCATCACGACATTTGGGACCGGGATTTGCCCGCTCCGCCCAATCTCGTGACACTCGAAATTGATGGCGTGAAACGAGATGCGGTCGCTCAAATCACAAAGTCGGGACATGTCTTTATCCTGGATCGTGATACGGGAGCGCCGCTTCACCCCGTTGAGGAAATGCCCTTTCCCCATTCTGATTTGGTGGGGGAAGTCACGTCACCCACTCAGCCGCTTCCGATTAAGCCAGAGCCTTTTGCCCGGCAGCGTTTCGATTTTGAAGACGCGACCAACATAAGCGAAGAAGCCAATAGGTATGTGACTGGAATCCTGGCTAACCTTCGATCGGATGGGCAGTTCATTCCGCCGAGCAAAGAAGGGACGGTCATCTTCCCCGGATTCGATGGCGGTGGTGAATGGGGTGGAGCGTCGGTGGAGCCCGATACTGGAATCATGTATGTGAATGGGAACGAAATGCCTTGGATTATGACCATGGTTGAAACCAAACGGGCGACCGCTCGGGCAGGGGATTCAGTCCGCCTGGCCGACTTAGGTGAGGAGATTTACCAAAATCGATGCGCGTTCTGTCACGGTCCCGAACGGCAAGGAGATCCTACGGGCACCTTCCCAAACATTCAGTCTGTGGGTACAAAGCTGAAGAAAGATGAGATCCTAGCGATGTTGATGGAGGGCAAGGGATTTATGCCCTCGTTCAGGCAACTGGGTAAGGGGCGGCTAGAGGCGGTAATCGCTTTCCTGCTCGATTCAACGGAAGAGGTGGATCCGCACGCTCTGGGTCTAGCTTCCAATGAGGCTGCACTTCCATATTCTCATACTGGATACAACCGTTTCCTGGATCAAGAAGGCTACCCTGCCGTAAAGCCACCGTGGGGGACGCTAAACGCGATTGACCTCAACAAAGGAGAAATCCTGTGGAAGGTTCCCTTGGGGGAGTTTGAAGCTCTCACCATGAGAGGGATCGAGAAAACGGGTACGGAAAACTATGGGGGTCCCGTCGCGACGGCGGGAGGACTCATCTTTATTGCGGCCACTAAAGATGAACACATACGCGCCTTCGATAAGGAATCGGGTGAAGAGCTTTGGAAACACAAACTTCCCGCTGGCGGCTATGCGACACCTGCTGTTTACGAAGTGGGCGATCGGCAGTACGTCGTTATCGCTTGCGGAGGAGGTAAGATGGGGACGGCTCCTGGAAGCCGTTATGTTGCCTTTGCTTTGCCCGAAGAGTTGAAATAGATTATTGGCAAGAGCCACGCGGAAGCCTATAGGTTTGGGCTTATGCATATCCCAATTCCAACCTGTACCCTCTATTTAGTTCTTTTTTCGCTATTTTCGTTTGCTGCTAACGCGGCCACACCTTCCGTTCGTGAAACTGATTCCAGCATCACCGTCTCTATCGGCGATCGCTCGATTTTAACCTACCACAAAGCGGACGTGCCACCTCCCGAGGGCGTTGACCCCATTTTCACCCGTAGCGGTCTCATCCATCCGGTCCATTCGCCGAGCGGGGCGGTCGTTACGGGGATTCATCCCGACGATCACTATCATCATTTGGGACTCTGGCACGCTTGGGTGGAATGCGAGGTAGAGGGAGAGAATGTCGACTTTTGGAATTTGAAGGAAGAGACAGGTAGGGTGCGGTATGCTAAAACGCTCTCACTCTCCAGTGGGATTGACTCTGCGGGATTTACAGTAGTGCAAGAGCACGTTGCCTTTCCGGGGAACCAGGAAAAGGAAAGAGTGATTCTAAGAGAAGTCTTTACGGTGGTAGCCCGGTTCATCGATGACGCTTATGAGATCGATTATGAAACGGTTCAGACGAATGTATCGAATTCTTCCTTAAAGCTTCCTGCCTACCGGTATGGAGGCCCCATCGCATACCGAGCGCCCCATCATTGGAATAAGTTCAATAGCGACTATCTCAGTTCCGAGGGCAAGAACCGTAATGATGGCCATACGACGCGTTCGAAGTGGATTGCGATGTGGGGAGAAAAGAAAACGGGTCCTGGAGCGGATACCTTGACGATTCTTTGCCACAGCGAAAACCATGACTTCCCCCAGCGGATGCGCGTTTGGCCGGAGACATCCAACAATGGCGCCATCTTTTTCAACTATGTTCCGATTCAAGAGTTCGCTTGGGAAATCTCGCCAGGCCAAGTATCCACCATGCAATACCGATTAGTTGTCCAGAATGGAAAACCGGATCCGACTGACCTAAATAAGCGTTGGAATCGGTTTGTCCGATAGCGGTTTAGGATTTTGCAAATCGATTGGTTGCGGGATTGGCTAGCGCTCCCGCAATTGATGGGTCGCGGGACTACCTTCCGTCTCCGGTGTAGGTTATTTTTCCATCAACTGGGGCCTGAGGCCAAGGAGTGGTCCCGGGAGCCCAATCTTTGGGTTGAGTCGCCCGGACTTTGCGAACCTCCTCTTTCACCCATTCCGGTGCGGTGGCATTCTCCTTTTGACCGTAAACCCAGGGAAGGGCGGGAGACATGAGCTGAGACATATCGGGCATGGGGGGGCGTTGCGTTCCCGCCTCTGCCACCCGTTTCGCCAGCTGTTCAACAATGCCTGGATGCTTGCCTGCGATATCTTCCTTTTCGCTGGGGTCCATCACGATGTTGTATAGTTCCTTGCCCACGAGTTTGTAGTCGCCCAGTCGAATTGCGGGAAAACGCACACTGCCCGAGACCTCGTAGATAACTTCCTTTCGTGGAGCGGGCTCGCCAGCGAAAATGGTACCCGTCATGTCGATACTGTCTACCGCTCGCCTTTGCTTGTGACTTGCCCCTGCGAGAGTGATGAAAGTGCTATAGAGATCGACGATGTGCATCATGGCGTCGTTTGAGGTTCCCACCTCGATTTTACCCGGCCATCTAAAGACGCACGGCACCCGAACCCCTCCCTCGTAGTTAGTGTTTTTGTGACCTCGGTAGGGAGCGTTCATTTCGTCCCGCAGTCCTCCATTGTCATTGGCGAATATCACCAGGGTATCATTTCCATAGCCATATTGATCTACGGCTCCGACGATGCGGCCGACAGCATCATCGAGGCACTTGAGAGCCGCATAGCGCTTTTCGTATTTGTCTGTGTAGCGCGGAATTTCTTCTAGAGGACCGTGGATGGCATTGAAGGGAACGTAGAAGAAAAAGGGCTGAGTCTGGCGTTTACCCGAAGACTTGTCTTTGTGCTGGGCGATCAGCCGGACGGTTTCATTGGCGATGAGGTCAGTCGCATATCCTTGCTCGTAGAGCGGCTCCTGATCCCGATGCCAGTCATAGACCGCGTAGCGGGCGGGAGCGTTGTGGGGAATGGTGTAGTTGTTGTAGTCGATACCCCAGGCGTAGTGTCCATATTGGTGCGTGAATCCCTGGCCCATGGGAAGGTGTTCCGGTAGCCATTCCCCACAATGCCACTTTCCGATTAGGGCGGTGAGGTACCCGGCACTCTTCAGGGCTTCCGCCACGGTTCTTTCATTGGTATCCAATGCGTGAATGCGACGAGTCTCTTCACCTTGTTCATTGGTTGGCAGGGTGAGTCCCAGCTTTTTGAGATAGCTCGGCTTGCCAAAGTCCTCGGAGCGCCAATCACTCCAGGTTCGAAACGCGTACCGTCCCGTTAGGAACGCGGCCCGAGTGGGAGCGCAGACCGCATGACTGTAAAATTGGGTTAGGCTGACGCCTTCGCTTCGAAGCCGATCGATATGTGGGGTGTGCTCGGGATCGCCCCCATTGAAGCCTACTTCATTCCAACCCATGTCGTCTGCCAGGATGAATACGATATTGGGTCGAGAGCCCGCTACGTCCGCTGCTTGGGATGAACTGAATACCAGTAGGGATGCCGCTAAAAGTACGGTCGTTTTAAAATGGAGGAAAGAGGGCTTTGGAAGCATTGAGATCAAAATATTTTGTGGTATCTGAAGTTTAGTGGGTTTGGAAAATGGCTGAAGCTAATGATCGCGAAATCCGATTTCCTGCGAGTAGCTGCGTAGCAATTTCCAATGAGGGTCTAGCTTGGATTCCCAAGTCAATTCTTCTTTTGGAAATGCCGCCTGTACGGATGCTTACAACTCCTTAAAGCTGAAATTTTCAGGAGCGTAGCTAAAGTAGGTTCGCTTGCGCAGAAAAGTCTCTATGAGTACGGGACAAGGCAGTCTGGAGATAATATGCTCATCAAGCGGCACGAGGGATTGATGGAACTCATCGAAGGAAAGATTGATTTCTGGAAACTCGGTTTGCGTGTAGGTGGCCCATACCAGCAGAGGCAGCTTTGGCTGGATGTCTTCGTAATTTGTCTTCGGGGGATGTCGAAGATGGAGAAGACGCCCCTCCCGTTCCTTTGAATAGGAATACCATTTTTCGGTTTTCTCGGACATCTACGGGGCGGGGTTATGATAGTAGGGGGTATCTTGAGAAACTCTGTAATCGAAATCAGTCAGAAAGCAATGGTGTTTCTTGCCGCCATTGAAAGGGGTAGTAGTGGTTTGTGTGTTAGGGAAGGGGTCTTTTCATTGAATTAAGACCGGTAGACGAATTGATCGAATGTTGACGCCAGGGCAGTGGCGAGGCAGATAGGTATTAGATTTAAGAAACCTCGTCTCGTCCAATAGAATTCTATATTGGGAACGTGGCAAAAGCTGGAAATGAGCAAAATAGTTAGTATACAAACCCAACTTTTCAAGGTGCCGCTGGCTGAAGTGCTGACAGATGCGACCCATGGGGATCACTCGCATTTTGGTTTGGTGACGGTGACTATTGCTCTAGACGATGGGTATGAAGGAACTGGCTACACCTACACCGGTGGTAGAGGAGGGTGGGCGATCAAGGCGTTGCTCGATCATGATTTGGTTCCTTTTCTGATGGGAAGAGATGGCTCGGAGGTCGAATCGATTAACGAGCTTTGCGAATCACATATTCATTATGTGGGGAGGGGAGGCATTGCGTCTTTTGCGATCTCTGCGATCGACATTGCCTTGTGGGACGCCCGTTGCAAAAGGCTGAAAAAACCATTGTGGCAGGTTGCCGGGGGAGCGGGGAAAAGCTGCAAGGTGTATGCGGGTGGGATCGATCTGGAATTTCCGCTCCCCAAATTGCTTAAGAGTATTGAGGGCTATTTAGACGAAGGCTTCAACGCGGTGAAAATCAAAGTGGGTCGTGCTGATTTAGATGAGGATATAACTCGCGCCCGAGCGGTAAGAGAGTTAGTAGGGCCGGGTGTGTTTTTCATGGTCGACGCGAACTATTCCCTGAGCGTGGACAAGGCGATCGAGGCAGCCAATCGATTCAAGGAGTTTGACATCTTGTGGTTTGAAGAGCCCACCCTGCCTGATGACTACCAGGGGTATTCAAGGATTGCGGAATCGACCGGCGTACCTTTGGCGATGGGCGAGAACTTGCACACGATGCACGAGTTTGGATACGCGTTTGAGCAAGCAAATCTTTCCTATATCCAGCCAGATGCGTCTAACTGCTTAGGCATTACGGGATGGCTTAAAGTAGCGTATCAATCCGATAATTACGGCATTCCCATTTGTTCACATGGCATGCACGAGCTCCATGTTAGCCTCGTTTCGTCGCAGTCTCACGGCGGTTGGCTGGAGCGTCACAGTTTCCCTATTGATCACTACACGGCTAGGCCCCTTGCTCTGAACGACAATCTAGCGGTGGCCCCAGAGTCTCCTGGAATTGGAGTCGAATTCAACTGGGAAAAGTTGAAGCCTCACTTGGTTGCAGAGAATGAGACCTCCAAGATTGCCTAATCCTATTCTGAAATGAAAACAGCCTCTCACTTAACCCTTGTAACGTTCGCGCTTTGCACGGTCGCGACCAGTCTATCCGCCCAGATTCTAAACCGCCCCAACATTATCGTCATGATGGCTGATGATATGGGCATGGGCGATACGAGTGCCTACCAGGATTTCACCGGCAACGCCGATGACGATCAAGTTCATACACCACAGATGGAACGATTGGCTAGAATGGGAATGCGATTTACGGATGCCCATACGCCTTCATCACGGTGTTCGCCCACTCGATACGGCTTGTTGACAGGGCGATACCCCTGGCGTAATCGACTCAAACATTGGGTGCTCTTTGGCTCACAAGGCGATCCCATGATCGAAAGTGATCGGCCGACGATTGCGTCCTTGCTCAATGTTTACGGTTATCGAACAGCTATGTTTGGAAAATGGCACGTGGGGCTTCGGTATACGCGGTCGGATGGCGACCCAGCGGCAGGTTGGGAGGATGCGGATCTCTCGAAGCCTTTTCATACCTCACCCCTGGATCATGGATTCGAAGTCGCTCGCTTCACCAGCAGATCGCACGCCTCATCTGGCCCTACCATCAAAGACGGCAAGATTACTCGTCTCCGAGGGCCGGGGCATATTGACGGCCGTTTTGTCACCGGAACGACGGGTTCTGAAAAGGGCCTGGTCGTCGCGGGTCCGAACGCCTACATCCTCGAGGAGCTTGGGAGCCGCCATTCCGATAACGCGATCGGTTTCATGACGAATCATGTGGGCGATCCGCAATACCGCCGGCAGCCCTTCTTTCTCTATTATCCAGCGAATTCGAATCATGGTCCCCATGCGCCGGATACTTCTATCGGAGGAATGCCTGTTGCGGGCGCTGCTCGCACGAAGTCAGGAGAAAGGACCACGATTCGCAATGACTATATTTACGAAAACGATGTCGCCTTGGGCAGAATGATCGACTGGCTTGAGTCGACCGAAGATCCTCGCAATCCGGGCAGCAAGCTGATCGAAAACACAATCGTCATATTTACCAGCGACAATGGGGCCGAGGTCAACAGCGATATAGCGACAGGACCATTCCGGAGTCATAAGGGATCCGTGTATGAGGGGGGGCACCGTGTCCCCTTTATCGTTGCCTGGCCGGCTGGCGGTGTTGGGGATGGTGATGCGGATAGTGCAGGGTTAAGCAGCGAGGCTCCGATCGGGCTACAGGATCTTTACGCAACCTTTGCGGAAATAGTCGGAGCAAGAAGGCCCGACTATCGAGCGGGTGAGAAAGGGGGGGAGGACAGTATTAGCGTATTGAGCGCTTTCCGAGGCCAATCGCTTTCGGGCCGTCCACCATTGTTTTTCAACGACCACAAGGAAGCAAAGGAGGATCCGGCCGTTGTGGCCATGCGCTTGGATTCACCTCGGATTGGAGGTCGTGTGGAAACGGGCAAGTGGAAGCTGTTTTTCGATGCCTCCCTTATTCGATCTGGAGTAGCTAGACCCTACGAATTATATGATCTAGCTGAGGACCCGTGGGAGAAGGAGAACTTAATCGATCGACCGGAACTGAAACCACTCATTGAATACATGACCGAAGAGGCATTGCTCCATCGGAATTCGGGCGGGCATCATCTGGCGGAATTTGCTCCGTCGCGACGCATCGTTTTTGATTGGAGTAAAGACCATTCCCTTAATGGGCGACCGGTGAGCGCGAGCATCGCGGTTCCCAACTCAGATCTAACCCTCAATTTGGGCGGATCCGATATTTCCGGGGCTCTGATGCGAGCCACTTTTGATTTGAACGAGAGGGGTCTTGGAATCCAGCATGGCCAATCTGGCGATGTGGATTCGGGTGAAGGGCTGCTGATATCTTTCAACAGGGATGTGATTATCGACTCGGCGGGCATTGTCGCAGGCGATGGTATTTGCGGCGGCTTTTATCAAGTAGGCGAGGGGGCCCGTCTTTCGATTTACTGTGTCGATGCAGATATTGACGACAAGGATCAGAGTGGTGTTTTGAGCGACATTGGCGTTCTGAAAGCGGGCGAATCTTTCTGGCTATCCAGTCAGGGCCGGTTTGGTTCGGAAGACGAGGGTCAGTGGAGACTGCGAACCTTGGCGGTGCGAGTGCTTGAATGAACTCCACTCCCAGTGCGGCTAAATCTTGTGATTTGCTAGGTTTGCCTCCAGTCTGGTAGCTGATCCTTTAGTACTCTCATTAAGATGAAAATCCCCCCCCTGTTATTTGCCTTCCTAGTAGTGATACCTTGCCTCAGTGGATCGGAGTCTCCTCCTAACCTTGTGGTGTTTCTGTCCGATGATATGGGCCGGGCGGAGAGTTCGGTTTACGGGTCCAAGGAGGTCCGCACGCCCACGATGGATATGCTGGCTGCCAATGGCATGGTGTTCGACGAGGCGTACGTGGCGTCTCCTTCCTGTTGCCCGAATCGATTCTCACTCCTCACTGGTTTAATGCCCGCCCGGCATGGGGCCCACCCGAATCATAGTCAGGTGAAAGAAGGGACCGAGTTTCTATTCCCGCTTTTGAAAGCGAAGGGTTACACGATCGCGTCCTTTGGGAAAGTCGCCCATGGAGCTCGTGAGTTCGAAGGATTGGATTTTAACTCTAAATCCCCCAGAAATATGTCGGTGGCGGTTCGCGAATGGTTTGCGTCGAATGAGGTGCAGGAACCGGTTTGCCTGCTTGTAGGAGACCGCCGTCCGCATGTGCCTTGGGTCGAAACGTCGACTTACGACCCATCCCAGATCTCACTTCCAGACTATTTGGTTGATACCCCTGAAACACGCGATCACTGGGCTCGTTACCTTACGGATATTACGGGGATGGACGAGGAAATGGGGCGTATCCACAAGATCGCTCAGAAGGAGTTTGGGGAGAACTTCCTGTTCCTCTTCACGAGTGATCACGGTGGGCAATGGCCCCGGGGAAAATGGAATTTGTATGAGACGGGGGTTCAGATTCCGTTGATTGTTTCCTGGCCGGGGCAAATCGGCAATGGCGCTCGGACGGATGCCATGGTGAGCTGGGTCGATCTCGTTCCTACATTGATTGATGCAGCAGGTGGTGAGGTGCCATTCGATATCGATGGGAAATCCTTCGCTAGCGTATTGAGAGGAGAAGCCAGAACACATCGGGACCGTATCTTCACGACACATACGGGAGACGGAGTTATGAATATCTTTCCAATTCGAAGTGTCCGTATTGGAAAATACAAGTACATCGAGAATTTGCGTCCGGATGGATACTTTACCAACCATTCAGACCGTTTGCGAAAAGACGGTGCCGGAGCCTTCTGGGACTCTTGGGACGAAGCGGCTAAGTCGGACCCGAAAGCCGCCGCCATCATCCGAAACTACTATACGAGAGACCCGTTCGAGTTGTTCGACTTAGAGGCGGATCCTATGGAGTACGATAATCTAGCTCGCAACCCAGAGTATCGAGACGTGATGGCCCAGCTGAAAAAGGAGCTCACTGCGTGGACGGAATCTCAAGGGGACGAGTTGCTACCGCATAAAGAACCCTACTTGATAACGGAGCCCATTCCCGATTTGAGAAAGTAGAATTCGATATCTTTTTGGGGCGATTCACCTTCATCGAAATTTATGAAACATCTATTTGTATTCAGTTTTCTACTTTTGTGTTGCCAGGCTACCGCTGATTGGCCTCAAGGAGGAGGCCCCGCTGGCGACTTTGAGACGATCCACGAGGCGCCAACGCATTGGAGCGTGGTAGATGAGAAAAATATAGCATGGCGGGTTACTCTCCCGGAAACGGGTCAGAGCACACCCGTTATTACTAGGGGAAAAGTGTTTTTCTCGACGATTAAGGAAGTGGAAGGCGACGCCGAACTAGCGAATGATATCGTTGCTTGGTGTTGTGATTCGAAAACAGGTAAAGTTCTTTGGAGGCGGGAGATCAAAGGAAAGTTTCCTTTGAGAATTTCCGGGGCTTTCAGCGACAGCAGTTCTCCTCCGGCGGTTTGTGATGGAGAGCGAGTCGTATTTATCAATGCCTCCGGCACGATCGCTTGTTTCGATCTCGATGGCGTTGAGTTGTGGAATCGGGAGTTGCTCAGCGTGGGTCGTACCCTGCCTTTGAAGTTTTCCGCCAGAACGATGAAGCGAGATTCCCCCACTTTCTCAAGGCTCCAACTCCCGCTGATGGACTTTTTTTCGATTAGCGCCCCACTCTTGATGACGTCAGCGCCGGAGCGACAAATAGACTGCGAAGGGGTGTCATGAATCAGTTTTGGAGAATGT